>Ga0180007_10000263_pt1 | contig 94326 bp, 71 predicted proteins | sample MM_PC_MetaG_FD_121122 | JGI IMG/M metagenome (GOLD analysis project Ga0180007, IMG submission 121122) | Groundwater microbial communities from the Aspo Hard Rock Laboratory (HRL) deep subsurface site, Sweden - MM_PC_MetaG | ecosystem: Environmental > Aquatic > Deep subsurface > Groundwater...
AACAATTTTTTCGGGGTCAAAGTTGGTGAAGTCCATGTGTGATATTCTAATTCTCTGAAGGCAAAAAGTACACGCTTTTCTTGCGAGAAAATTTTTAGTACCGCGAATTATTGAGAAGATACGGTTTCAGCTATATTTGATGGCCGTTCAATAGCTTTGCCAACAATGTATGGTGATTCTGAAACGCTGTTTATTGCATGATTTATTATTTTTTCAAGACTGATTTCGCTGGGTTTTTGGGTGTATTTTTCCTGATTTTGTCCGAGCAGAAAACGCTGCAGTCGTATGTCGCCGCTTAACAGCAGTGTTCGTTGCTCAATATCTATCAAAATGTCCTGTAGATCTTCGTAACGACTGTGGCGTGCCATTTTTGACTGACAGTCAATTGCTGTTACCGCTCTGCTGAAATCATTGAGAAAATATCTCTCAAGTGTTTCAAGATTTCGCCAGCGCGTGGTTTCGAAGGCATTTAGCAGAACCAGGCGCTGTTCTGCAAGCCGATAAGGAGTGCATTTTATCTGAAAACACCTGCTTGTTGCGCCCTTGGGATGATTAACACATATAGTTGCATTTTCTACTACAGGTACATCGTCGGTAAGGCATGAGATTATTGCCATGTTGGCACTGCAGTTGCGGCACCATAGAGCTGCGCCGCAGCCCAACATTGACCTGGAGTGTACACAGCCGACTATTTCGCCGATGCGTTTGCCAGTCGGGTTTTGATCTTCATTGATGCCAAGTTTGCCAGATACGTCTTGGCTGACGCTCAGTATTTGCCGCTTATCGTTAAGCACAAGAAGAGGATTACAGCTGCTGGTCAGCAATGAATTTAGCCCAGTGTCATTTTTGACCATATCAGTCTGCTGCTTAAGTTCATGATTACTTGCTTTTTCAGGTGTTGCAAGAAATGGATTCATTTATAGACCCTCTATATTATTTATTCTATGAGCTCTCATACGCATAAGATAATATCATTGGCACTAACCTCAGAAAAAGATTCTCTATAATTGCCAATTCCGATCTTATTGCGGGCGCAATATCCCGACTTCTTTTTCAATGCGATTAGCCAATAGTAGCATTGTGTTAAGGAAGCTATCTTCATTTATATACGTATGAATTGCTGAAATTGTTCCCGCTTTTTTTTGGGGTTTTGTCTTTTAAAAGAGTTGCAGTTTCAATGAGTATTTGAGCCTGAAAATTTTTTCTTCCGGGTAAAAAATACTATTCAGAAAAGATTGCTGTCGCGTTGCCAACAAGGTATATCGTTAATATACTTTTTTCATATGATGTTGAGCGGATCAGAAGACTGTTTGATTGTAATGATTCGATTGCCGATGGGAGTCTTTTGAAAGGTGCGGGCATATTTTTGGCCGCACCTATTTATGCGACAAATTAAGTAAGCGGTATAGCTGGTTCTTAAACAAGCAGTGAACAAAGACCAAAAACCACTCAAGATTGAATCTTTATATCTTATTCAAGCCTTATGCAGACTTAAAGATCAAGCTCCTTGATGAGTTTGGGGTTCATCAAATAAAAACGGCTTTCGATCTTGATCAATGGGTTTATTTTCGTCCATTTCTTGCTGTAGTTGGGTGACGCACCTTCAAAGCCTACGTAAAGTATGTTGCCGTCAAATTCTAGATCTTCTGAGCCGGCAGGCAGCTTAAGCGTAGCCAGGTGATTCTCGTTGTTGATTACCCAGGCGTCAGCACTGAAGGTTTTGCTCTGCCCTTCTGGTTTAAAGCTGTGTTTTACGGCATTCTTTGCGACTGGAACCTGGTAAAAAGCCAGCTTCGAAGCGCGCGCGCCGTAAGAAACACTCAAAGCCGAAAAACCATTGCCAAGTGCAAAGCCCTGTACCGACTCGCGGCAGAAAATCAGCCGATCAGGTTTATGCCCTTCACGAATCTTATCATCGCTGGTAAACTGGTATTTTTTGCTGGCGGTGGGCATTCCGTCATCATCTACACGATAGCCGGCGATCCAGGTTTTACATTTGAACGGGTTCTTGGCGTGGTGCGGAACTGGCCCGTAGTTCTTGTCTGATGATTTAACAAAGTCGCCGACCCAGATATATTCGCCGTCAAAGCTTACATAGCTGGCAGATGAATCTACCTCGTAGATGTTTTTAGCGACCAGATCACACGCCGCCAGAGCGAAGCTGGGTGGCATATTTGCTGGCTCGGTTGTTGGCGATTTGGCCTTTTTGTCGGCAACAAAGTCGATTATCATCTGCAGGTCAAAACCGTAAAGCTTGTAACCAGAAGCTACCCACAAATATCGCCCGGCTGCGGTTATGCCGCCGGCGTGCCCGGTATATGGCTTGTCGGCTTCGAGATAGAGAGCAAATCGCCTGACTGCCTTTCCGGTCATGCTGTCTACCACAATCAGTTGCGATGGTTGACTGGTAATATCAGTTTTAGGGTAGTAGGACAAAATTATGTAACGATGGAAAGCCTCTTTTTTAGCTGCTTTGTTAGTGTTCTCGACTGAGCCTGGTAGTGGGCAGATGCCCTGAAAGACGAATTCTGCGGTCTCATGCCCTGGGATAGTAACGGCTCTATTGATGTAAACTGGTAACTTGCCTGGCTTGTTGCGGTCTTTAATCGCACTGACCAGCTTGTTAAGGCTGGTTTTTAAAAAGCTGCCAAAACGCTGGAAAATGTTGCCCTTGCTTGTTTCATTGCTGTTTGAACTGGTGTTTTCGCTGGCGATTGAACTGGCACTGTTGCCAATCTGTTTAACATCGACCAGTGTTTCCGAAAACGGTGACTGCGCCAATATGCTTGGAGCAATCATGGCAAAAAATATAACTAGAGCTAGTTCTATAGCCAGTATGCGGTGTGCCTGCATATCATTATTTCCTTTGCGCAAAGAATGTAACAAGTCTTTTAAACCTACCGCTAATATACCGCAAAAAAGACGCGAAGTTTTAAACATTCACTATTTTCTAAGATCTCTCGCGTCTGAAAATAGGCCTTACCGATGCGGCCGATGTCATGGGCGATCTGCCCGATCAGGTTTCTGGCATACTCACCTTGATGCAGCGCGGCAAGCTGACTTTACGTGTAGAAACAGCTGAACAGGGCAGAACTATGATGCAAATCGAGAGGCTTATCGGAAAGATGATCGCGGCTATTATTGTTGCCGCGCTTGTTTTGAGCTCCGCCATGTTTATCACGTTCTCAAAGATTGATTACCTGATAATGGGAGTTCCAGCGCAACTGGTTCTAGGAGTTGCCGGTTACCTGGTTGCCGCACTTTTGGGCACACACCTGGTCAGGCATGTTATTCGCCAGGCAGATAGAGATGACTGAGCAGTCAGCGTTGTTTTTCTCGCTCCATCTGAACCATTCAACCAGGCAAAGACAAATTTTCCTGCAACCATGCTAAGCTTATGCTAAAATCATCTTTAATTAGGCACAAATACAGGGCTAATTGGTAAGCGTGAGCGGGAGGAAGAAATGTCTTTTGAAGAAGAAATTGTGATCCTTAGAAGCAAAAATGAGGATCAAATAATTGTTCAACTGCAAAAATGGGTAAAAAAAGCCCCAGATGAGAATTGCGCGGATTTAATCCCAGAAATACAGACCCTGATTCAATCAAAAAGCATTGGCATTCGTTTCTGGGCAAAGAAAGTTGCCAATATTCTTGGGCAGACTAACGTTCCGAAGTTAATTGCTGATACTTCCTCTCCAAACGTTGTTACCGCCCCAATGAGCGCGCCGAATGAACAGGGTTCCATAAAAATATTACTTAAAAAACTCGATAGTATTGATTCAACTTTTGTCGCACTGGATCTTATCAAAAGACTTTGCGAAACCCGTGACCCTGAGGTTGAAGAGGCCCTGATTAATCATTTGCAGAAGTGTTCTGATGTTGTGCAAATTTCCTCTCTTACAAAATGTCTTGGAATCTATTTTCCTTCAGAAAAAATGCTTCAGGTTTTGCTCCCTTTCTTGAAACATAATGATGACCGGGTTGTTGCAAATACTATTGAGGGAATCGAAGCGATAGACTCAATTGCTGGCCCTGTCTTGTTTACCCAGTTGCTTGAACACCCTGCTAATCGCGTTCGTGCCAATGCTTCTAAAGCGCTTTGCAAAAGTGACCCGGAAAAAACTTTCCAGATTCTGGAGCAGATGTTGCGAAGTAAAGATAAACCCCACTTTGCAATTTCGGCGTGCCATGCCGTCAAGATTCTTAAGAACCCTCGCTACTTGCCAATGCTACTTGAATTGCTGCCGCAGGATCTTCTTTTTGAGTCGGTTTTTGCTGCAATTTCCGCGATCGGCAGAAAACCTGCAAAAGAACTACTGTCATCAGTTCCAAAGGAATCAATAGGCGAAGAAAAGTGGGAAAGAATACAAAACTGGCTGAACCAACCAATAGATGATGTGCCGGAAAAAAACTCCGAAGGAACTTCGACTTCTGAAGATTCTAAGGGTCTGGCAAAGGATAAGGTTGTTGAAGCATTTAGTTCTCTGGGCATTTCAGTGAAAAAGCTTCTTGGAGTTGCTTATAATGCAGGGTGTTCTCTGGTTCGACAGGAATCCGCCCCTGGTATTTGGGAAAAGCGATATCTGAGAGTTTTTGGAGCCCTCATTTTTCTGCCTCCCCTCGGCTGGTTTGGCCTTTTACATTCCCTCCGTTTTTCCAGAAAAAACAAGTGGAAACTCTTTGGCGGGTCAGCTGTCTGGACATTGTTTGTTCTTATTCTTTTGTTCCGTGCTCAGTTTGGGTCTGATAAGCCGACATCGACACCTGTCGCATATAAAAATAGCTCATCAGAAGATTTTGCCACCAATTATCAAAAAGACCGAGAAACCCTTTCAGTTTACCTTAGTCAGGGTGGTGATCCCAATCTCATATTGCCGAACGGCGATTCTTTGTTACACGATGCAATAAAACGTCAGGATACTAGCGCAATTAACTATCTGCTTATAAAGAAAGCCGATTTAAAAATTAAGAATCGCCAGGGCGAAACTCCTCTTCATTTGGCTGCCAAACAAAACTATTATGCTGTTGATGATTTGTTGCGGGCTGGGGCCGATCCAAACGAGGTTGTTGCCAGCGATACAACGGTTTTTGTAATTGCCTTTGAAAAAGATAAGAGAAACCTTGCCGTTTTTTTGTCTTTTGGTGGAAACCCCAATGCCATCATGCCGAACGGCGATTCTTTGTTACACTATTCAATAAAACATCAGAATACTGATTCAATCGCGACCCTCCTTAAAAAGAAAGCCGATATAAATATTAAGAATCGCCAGGGAGAAACTCCTCTCCACCTGGCTGTGAAGGGCAATAATTATGCTATTGATAGTTTGTTGCGGGCTGGAGCCGATCCAAACGAGGTTGTTGCCAGCGAAACAACAGTTTTTACCCTTGCCTATGAAAAAGATCGGAAAAATATTTTCACTTTTCTGAACTTTGGTGGAAACCCCAACCTCATATTGCCGAACGGTGATTCTTTGTTACACGATTCAATAAAGCAGCATGATACTTATTCAATCGCTGCTCTCCTTAAAAAGAAGGCTGATCCTAATATTACAAATCTGCAGGGAGAAGCCCCACTGCATCTGGCTGTCAAAGAAGACTGTTGCTCTGTTTCTGATTTTGTAGAAAATGGTGCCAATCCGAACATCCAAAACGACAAAGGTGAAACTCCTCTTCATATAATTGTCAGAAAGAACCCAGGCAATCTGCGTGCCGCTTCTCTCTTGTTTGAAAAGGGTGCAAACCCGGGAATAAAGGATATTGATGGAATCTCTCCGAACGATTGTGTCGCAAGCATCTCTGATCCTTCACTTTTTGCCATATTTAGAAAATCAGGGGCCAGAATAGTCAGCAAAACCAACCTGCCAAGTTTTATTTCATATCAAAGATCAAAAAATAAAAAGGAAATGCAGGAGCTATTGAAGGATGGTGTGGATATAAACGCCTTCACCAATTCAGATAATTTGAATCCACTCAAATTGGCAATTCAAGAGAAAGATCTGGAGATGGTAAATTTTCTTTTGGAAAACGGTGCAGACCCGAATGCCACAACGCATTCCAATCATTTAACCTCACCCTTTTACTTTGCCATTAAATCTGGAGAGCCCAAAATTCTGGGCATTCTTGAATCTGCAGGTGGCGTCGTTGCTTCTGATACTGCGACCAAACTTCTGTTGGATCTTGTCATGGCAAAACGATTGGAAAATGTTCAGCTGGTTTTAAAGTTCGGAGCAGATCCCAATGTGGTTGATTCTCGCGCAAACACCGCTCTCCACCATTGCGCCGAAAATGGCTCAGTTGAAATTGCCAGAGCTCTGCTGGAGAATAAGGCTCGACCGGATTTGTTAAACAATGATGGGGATGCACCAATACATGTTGCAGTTCGTAAGAACAATCTGCAAGTGCTGAAAATTCTGAGCGAGCATCATGCCAATATTGATCTTCCCGATAAAAAAGGCAAAACCCCGCTTCATTCAGCTGCAGAAGCTGGAAAAATCGAATTTGTTCAACAGCTGTTAGCTGATAAAGCGGCAGTAAACTTGCAGGATCTCGAAAACAGAACCCCAATGGATTTAGTTTGTCAAAACTACAGGCTTGATATAAATGAGAAGACTTTGTTGGTAGAAATGTTCAAAAAAGCGGGTTCAAATCAGAAAAATCCCCTTTTGGCACCTCATTTGTGGGCCGCAGCAAAAAAAGGTGATGTGAAAAAGCTCCAGGAGCTTCTCCAAGCCGGGGCCGAGATCAATTCACAGAATGATTCTAAGGAAACAGCCCTTCATATTGCCGCACAATCTGGCCAGCTGGAAGCAGTTAAATATCTTCTGTCTCAAGGTTCACGAGTTGATATTCCTGATGACAAGGGCCGTAACCCTGCCACTTCCGCATCTGAAAACATGAAACGGGAGGTTTTCGATTTCCTTGTTCAAAACGGCGCAAAAGGTGTGAACTATTTTTTAAAAGACGATCTCGTTGCAGCAGTAAAAGCAGGAAACGACGTGGAAGTAGCTAGACTTCTTGATCAGGGAGCATTTACGGGAATCGAACTGGACAACGGCTGCCCGCTGCTCATCTTTGCCATAAATAACGGAAAGGAACAAATCGCCAGACAATTGATTCAGAGCGGTGCAAAGACGGATGTCAAAACCAAAGATGGCCAGACAGTCCTTGATGCCGCAATTTCCGGCGGAAGCTCTGATTTTATAGATTTTATTGCCAGGCAGGACCAGACCAAATCAAGACGAAAACCCGTAGATCTCATCGAAGACGTTTTGAGCAAAGACAATCTGGATGGTTTGAATTATCTTTTCAAACAAGAACTCAAACTGAGTTTTGCAAATAACACAGGGGAAACCATTCTCCATAGAGCATGTATCTGGGGTGCTCTTAAATGCTATAAGCACTTGATTAATCTTGGACTGGATTTCAAAGCAAAGGATAGTTTCGGCCAAACCTGTCTTCACAAAGCTGCTTCTTCCAACAATATCGAGATTTGCAAAGATCTTTTGTTGAAAGGAGCAGATCTTCAGGCCGAAGCGGTAAGCCTGATTCCAGGTCTGGTTGATTCAAAATGGAAAAATGGAGTCGGTGGGGTTACCCCGCTCTTTTGTGCCATTTCTGGGAGTGCTTCCTCGACAGTAACTTTTCTGTTAGAAAGAGGTGCTGATCTTAACAGTCGTGATACAAACGGAAACACGCTGCTTCATTGGGCGGTATTCAATCTTCTTGCAGGAGAACAAAATCTGGAATGTATTAAAATTCTCATTGCTGCAGGAGCCAACGGTGACATTCCAAACGAATCGGGGTTAACAGCTTTTGACTTCGTCGCGGAATTCAGATCCGTCAAGATTGCCAAACTTCTGTTGAAAAATGGTGTACTTCTAAACAAACACCGGAAATTCGGAGTGCTATCTCCCACAGACCGAGCTCATTCGCGAAGAAGAGAAAGCATGTACCCCTTCTTGGACTGGATCGATAAGTATGATGCAAAGCTTCCTTTACATTTTGCGGTTGTAAGTGGTGCCAGAAAACAACTTGAAGAATCCGTTTCATTTGGATTAGACGTAAATTCCACTGATGACAGCGGCTTTACACCTCTTCACCTCGCTGCTTTGCTAGATTTGCCAGAAGTTATTACCTTTCTTCTAGCGAATGGGGCAAATATCAATGCCCTTGCTGAAAATCAGATTACCCCTCTTCTCGTTGCCGTTTATGAAGAAAATTTTGATGCTGTTTCGCTTCTGCTTAAAAAGGGAGCTTCGGCGAATATCTGTTCAGGCGACAATGACAATTACCGCATAAAGTGTTTCTCCTGTTCTCCGCTGCGATTAACTGTCTCAAGAAAAAATTATCCACTATTCAAACTTCTTATTGCGCACGGAGCAGATCCGAATGATGAAACGCTGAATAAACCGATTCATACAGCGGTACACAGCGGTATTGCATCTTTTGTTTATGATTTGCTTGAAAAAAAAGCTGATGCCAATGCAGTTGGCTTCAGAGGGAGAACCGCGATATTTTATGCAATTGAAAGGCATACCGACTTCCTTTTCAGGCAAAAAAGAGAATCCTTCAACCCGGAAGTAGAAGTGAAAGCTTCACCGTTCCCAGATTTTGTTCTTAAACTGCTAAAATACGGTGCCAACGTGAATTTTTGCGACCCTGAGGGCAAGACTCCTTTATGGATTGCTGTGGAAAGCGGAGATGAAAAAATGGTTCAGCTTCTTCTAGACCATGGAGGAGACCCAAAAATATCGCATGATGAAAGAGGCAGAACGCCACTTCACTGTGCAGTAGCAAACAAAAATGTAAACATAGTTCGCCAGCTCATTGGAAAAGGAGCAAATGCCAACGCTAAGGATGAAAATGGGGAGTCTCCCTATGCCTTGGCTAAACGAATCCAGGCTTATGCGATTTTTGAAGAGTTAAAAACAAAAGGTGGCGAGGCCACAAGCTCAATGATTGAAAGTGACTTTCGCATTGCTATTGACTCCGGTAATCTTGAATTACTCGCGAAAATTGTAAAGGGCGGTTTTGATATTAATTCTCTCAACCCCGAGGGAAATGCGCCCATTCATCAGGCGATTCTAAAAGGGGACCTGCCGATCGTGAAGTATCTGTTAGAACAGGGAGTCGCCCTGGAGAAGAAAAATAGCGAGCAACTTACACCCCTTATGTTGGCTGCGGCAAAAGGTCATAAAGGAATTGTGGTCTTACTTCTCAAAAATGGTGCCAACGCAAATGCCGATTGCGAGGATTCTCGCCTGTTTCCTCGTTTCCCTCTCCATTTTGCCATAGCTTCAAATAACCTGCCGATTGCTGAGGCGCTTCTCAAGGCTGGTGCCGAAGCAGATAAAAAGAGCCAAGGGGTGACCTCGCTCCAGTTTATTGCTACCTCAGATGCTTGTCTTGAATTGGCCAGGCTTTTTTTGAAATGTGGCGCCAACATAAACGCCCATGGACCAAACCCGAAAGGAGAGACTCTGCTGACACCACTTTTTGCTGCAGTAATGAATGGGCAGCTTGAGATGGTAAAACTCCTTGTAGAAAATGGTGCTGATTTTAAATCCACGGAAGTAAATGGAGTTTCTGCGCTTGGCTTAGCAGCCATCAAAGAACACGAGCTCATTGTTGGTTTTCTGTTGAAGTCCGGTGCCACTCTCAAGGAAACCCCAAAGGCACGTATCACGCATGAACGAATTCTAAAAATGCTTGAAAAAGCCGGCCAATAGCTTTTGAGCATCCATGAGGTGCAATTGGGTTACGTCTAAGTATCTGTTCTCCAGAAGCTCTCGGTTTAGTTCGACTTTTAAATAGGTGTTTACCGGAAAGACGAGGATTTATAATTCAAATTCTTTGCCGAATATGGCAGCATCTAAATCGGATAGAGTTTTTTGTCGATTCGAAAAATGATTGAAGGTTTTATGGAGGGGAAAATGATGAAAAGATTTTTGGTTTTAGCAGTGATAGCAATGTTTATGTCTGGAATTTCAGCTTGGGCCCAAGATACGCCTCAGATGGAAAAACTTCGAACTTTGATTGATGAACGCACTGAAGATGCCGTTTCCTGCTACAATTTGGGCACATTGCTGGTGCAGCAGAACCGCTTGCAGGAAGCGCGGGAGTTTTTTGAACTTGCAATAGAAAGAGAACCTTCAATGAAGTTGGCTCATTACAATTTGGGCGTTGCTTTGAAAGAAGAGAAAGAATATGGCGCTGCTGCAGATGCCTTTACTCGCGCAGTTGAGTTGGATTCCAGTATGGCTGACGCCTGGTTCAATCTCGGGGCTTGTCGCCAATGTCAGGGGGATGTATCGAGTGCAATTGAAGGGTATCGACAGGCAGTCAGTCTTGAGTCGGGTAATGTTGAATCTCAATTTGGATTAGCCTGGATGCTCCTTGAAGCAGGAGCCTTGGAAGATGCGCGCGAGCAATATCTGGTTTTGTCTGCTCTTGATAAAAATCGTGCAGATGCTCTGTATAATCAGTATCAAGAGGCTGGACGGTATACCCCCGAGTAAAGTTCATGATTTCTACTGCCAGCTGCAAATGATCTAGCGCTGCTTGTACGTGAAGATCGAATCAAAGAAATCGGGTTCTTTTTGATAAGCTAAATTTGCCGCTGAAAATTTAATTTTTCGATTTGGCTATAACCTACCCATAATTGGTTTTCCATCTACTGAACGTGTGATATCCTAATAGAAACAATGTCGGAGGCTGAACATGCGACCAAATTGGTTAAGAACTTTTCGCTCTATTCTCACCCAAAAGGTTCTTAAAACCCTTTGTTTCTGGGCTTTCTTAATATTCTTGATCTGCCCGGCATTTGCTTCTGACACCCCTACAATTCCACCACCATTTCGAGAGTTTGTTTCTCAAATACAGGGAACCTGTGGATACATGCCACTGACAAAGCTTCCTGAAGAAGAGGTTTCTTCGCCGGAGACTCTTACTGCGGAGCAGGCCAGGGAAGATGTGGCCATGCTGAAATACTTATTCGAGACAGCCTACAGTGGATATGACCACTGGAAGCGAAAAGGAATCGATTTCGATGGTCTTTTCGCGGAACTTGACAGGGTTGCTGATCAGCCACCAGTTTCGGTTAAAGCCATTGAAAAGGTTGTGGCTACGTATCTTCAGAACATTCAGGATGGCCATCTCAGTATGAGAGGTCACTCCCGTCAGCGCTTTTTTCGTCACAGAGACGCCTATTTCACCGATCTATTGGTGGAACGATCAGGAGATGGTCTACGAGTAGTAGATTCTGGTCTTTCTGATTTCAAGACTGGCGATAGCCTTAAAGTGCCACAGGGGAACCTTTTTCCGACATTATCCCCGAAGGGTTGCCAGCATTTTCTTATCGGAACTCTGTCGCGCAGGTTCCGCAATGGAATGCTCATTAACAGTGCGACCGCTGGGCAAGTTCGTGTCCCTCTCCACCCATGTCGGCTGATGAACGCCGATTTTGGTGACGAGTCTGTGTTCCGCCTCGAATCTGTTGATCGCATTGCTGTAATCCGTGCATGTTCTTTCTCAACCAGATTTCATAAAGAATTGTTAATCTATCAAGAGTCTGCCAAAAAACTGCACGACCAGAAAGACATTATCTTGAACATCTGGGGTAACGGTGGCGGATCTTCGAATTATAGTTACGCCTGGGTCGAAGAGCTCAATGACTTTGTTGGTCACCGTGTATCCTCTGGCCGACTCTATAGTCCCGCGATTATCGAGGGCTGGGCTAATGAGGACATTGAAAAATCCCCGAGTATCGCTGAAATGGTTCTTCAATTTCGCAAAGATCTCCCAGAATTCCAACAGAACCCACGTTGGCTCTGGAAGCTGAACCCCGCCACGATCAACCGCTCGCGAGGCTCTTTTGCTGGAAGAGTCATTGTATTGGTTAACAGAAAGGTCGCATCTTCCGGAGAACTTACCACGAGTTACGCTCAAAGCTTTCCGAACCATTTGATTGTTGGGGAAAATACTGCTGGCATTGGAGCTTTTGGGGAAGTGCGAACATACATCCTTCCAAACTCTAAGATCTTCCTTGGAATGCCTAGCAAACTTTTTCTTGAAAAGGATATCAAGGAAGGTAGCGGCTACATGCCCAGTTATTGGCTTGATACTTCGCACCCGATTGAAGAATTAGCAAAATGGATTCGATTCCCAGAAAAGTATCAGTTCTCTCTCGACTTGCCAAAAACACAGACATCTCTGGACTGTGAAACCTGGCTGGGTGGTGTACCTGAAGGAATCCGGCGTGAAGAAGGTGTCTCATTCGGTTATGGCTCTAAGTTCGCGACGCTACAACCTGATGAAACTCAAGTTGCTGAGGGGCATAGATCTGCATTGCTCAGCGGTGATGCAGAAACAAGAAGTGCCCACTATTACTACTTGAGCATGCCAGATCGGAAGGGAATGACGGTTACATTTTCGGTTCGAGGCGAGAATATTCAAAAAGTAGGCGAGCAGATAGATAACGCCTACATCGGTTTTGTTGCGGAAACAAAGGATGGGAAATCCGAGTGGTTCACCAAATTCTACAGTGGGTCATTTGACTGGCAAAAGGAAACCATTTCTATTCCCTGGAAAGCCAATTACAAAAAGGTTGTTTTCTCTTTCATGTTTTCCGTTTCAGGTAAGCTTTGGTTGGATGACGTGAAATTCAGTTCTTTTCCCTGAAACTTGTTTCACAGCCTCCAATTGCCCAAGAACCAGATTTTAATAATTTCTGCTAATTCTTGATTCCCAGGAATTCTTTTACTTAAATTGCCTTTGCCGAGTCTCAGAGCCCCTGGAATCGCAAAGAGCTTCAAGGTTTGCTCAATGATTGGGGGCAGAAATTGCTGTATTGTGCCGAAAAAAAACTCTGCGACCGTGACCAGTTAAGGCTTGTCGCAGAGTTTTTATTGGACTTAGTTTCCGGTTTTGTTTTCCTTTACAACGATTGTGCCGCCGCAGAATGGGTCGCTGTAGGCGTAACCAAGTTCGCCTGAACTGATTACTGTTTCAAAACGACTGAGAGTAGAATTCCATTTTTGTTCTGGCTCTCCGGCACCAACCTGGTATTGGAAGCCGACAGAAAGAGCTACATAGAACTTCTGGCCAACTTTTGCAGTCGAAAAATACTGCATTAGATTTTCTCTGAAAGCATCGCCATTGATACCAACAGTGTCCCATTCACCAGATTCGTCATCATAATCTACAGTGAACCAGCCACGGCGTTCCCATGCAGGGGTTTCGTTAGCAGATTTTGGCCATGAACTAGCTGCTTTGGCGATTGGATTGCCGCTTTCGTCGTGATCACTCCAGAGCTGGTAATAGAAGCAGCCTTTTTGCATATATTTAAGGTTGCCACTCTGAGATTTGGCAACTGCCTGGTAGAAGTCTTTAAAACGTTTGCCGGCAGGAAGAATGGCGCGCAGACAAATCGCATCGTCCCATGAAACTGTGACCTTAGAGATTCCGTCTTTCCAGTCAAAATCAGCTGGGTTGCAGCTGTCAAGTGGTGGGTAATCACCATTTTTGGCAACAATCTGACCGTTGCCAAAGTTTTTGCTGTAACCCTTGTCAAGGTCGGCTGCAAAAGCAGTTACAGAAAAGAGAGCAAACAAAGAAACGAAAAGTAATAGTTTTTTCATAAATCCTCCAAAAAATTTCAGAATTTAAACGCAGAACTAGTTTTGCTATTTTGTCGAATCGTCTGTTTTTGCGGCTTCATCAGCGGCTTTTTCAGTAAATTCGATAATGACAAATTTTCCCGCATCCAGCATTGCTTCCTCTTTCTCGGCTGTTTTTCCATTTTTAATATAACAGTCGAATGTTGGGGATGTGCGGTGAGTCTTTATAAGTCCAAACTTCAGAGTGTGTACGACGCCGTCTTTAGTGGTTACCAGATACTTGCTGCCATTGATTACGAATTCAATTTTCTTCAATTCAGCAAACGTGTAATCGACCTGTCCCTTGTCGACTTCACTTCCCTGGATATAGCCTTCAGAGCTGACGCCCAGAACTTCAATCTTTTCATCAGCCAGCCCCTTGCCGTTATCGTGGGTTACTGTGACGATAGCAGAAATTAATGGACCGTCGCCATAAAAAGCCGACGCAACAAAAGGAACAGAGCACATGACAAATATAGAAAATACTACTTTAACAAAGGTTCTCAAATTGCTTTTCACTATAAACCTCCCGATCTGTTTTTCCTTAAACAGGAGACAAAATAGCAAAAAAAGAGCTTTTTGAATACTAGTCCAAAGCAATATCTTTATAAAAATTCAATATTTAGTGGAATATACCCCTAAAGGGTGCAAGCCTTTGTTCGCTGGGGTGTGAGCATACTCAAGGTCGCCTCGGATAGATTCGGTCGGGTGACGTCTCTGTTTTCAGATCCGGTCTGGCGATAGCTGAAACTAATGAGCCCCGTGAACCCTGCGGAATCTGCTGCTCTAATGGCTAACGCTCAGCTGAATATCCGAAACCTGGTGTTCTTCTGAAAACAAGCTCCCACCTATAGCTGAATATCGTTACCGAAAAACTTTTTTGCGTTTGTACATGGGTCAAACTTTTGCTATAATTGGGTGCAAAGTTTTGTCAGGAAACATGTAATTGCGTAATACTTTATTAATAGCCATTCTGTGGCTTTTGTCGTCGGTTTGCGTCTCGTGGGCTGCTAGCTACAGCACGCAGGCTAATTTGCGATTTTCGCATAAAACACATGACAAAAACTCGGTAAGCTGTGTCACCTGCCATGTTGATCGTGAAATCAGCGAAACTGCGACCATGCCAGGGTTGCCTGCTGGCTGGCAGCCGTTACGCAACACTCCGATAGTTGATCCGGCTGCCGGAAGCGTGACAACACAAAAACAGGGGATGGATGATACCTTTGCCCGACCCGGCGAAAAGCGCTGTCTCGAATGCCATTTTAAGACGCGCGAAAAGGCTGATTGCGGACTTTGTCATCTCGAAAAACCTGCTAATACTGAGCGGGCGCGACAGCGTCTTAAAAAAGAGTTCAAATTTAACCACAAAAAGCACGAAAAATTCGAGTGTAGTCGCTGCCACCCCGGCATTACAAATTGGGAAAACCTTGATGGCCATTACATCGAAGGCCGTATGGAAAACTGTCTTGAATGTCACAAAGGCCAGGAAACGCCAAAAAATTGCGTGATGTGTCACAATCCGACGCCGCGCCCGGCCGATCATACGCGCAACTACGAAAAGAAACACGGTATGGCCTATCGTTTTGATCCAAACGGTTGCTCGATGTGCCATGAAGATTCTTCGTGTCTCGACTGTCACTCACGCAAACCTCGCGATCACACGCTGGCATGGGTTAAGCGCCGTCATGGTATTTCTGCCCAGACCAATCCGCAAAAATGCCAGGCCTGCCATTCAGACCCCTACGTTTGCAAGCGTTGCCACGATAATCGGTAAACAGATTGGTTGTGTTATACCCTTGAATGTTTGGTGTAGAGGAGCTTATGGATAAAGATACAGAATTTGTCAAACTGGTCGAAAAGGTCAAAGCCCTTGGCAGCGATGCTTATGAAGACTGTGTGGCTTTTCTAAGCCATCTGATTGCCTGCCGCTCTCTTAGTGGGCATGAAGGGGAATGTGCACAACGGCTTGTCGAGTTTTTCAAAGCCAGCCAGATCCCATGTTATGTTGATTCGCGCGGCAGTATCCTGGCCATTTATCTGCCGAATACCGTAGATGCGCCGCTTGCCGATGCTCCAGCCGGTTCTGTAAGGCAGTGGCTGGCCGGTGAGATGTCTTTGGCGCGGGCTGCCGGCCGAAAAGTGCTTGCCTATAATGCACATCTCGATGTGGTTAGTGCCGACACCCCAGAAGAATGGCAGTCAGAACCATTTGTTGCTACCCGGCGTGATGGTCGTATCTACGGTCGTGGCTGTTGCGACATGAAGGGCGCGCTCGCCACAATGGCCATGGCAATGGTTCTTAATCGCGGTCTGGCTGATGCTTCGGCATCTCAGGCCATTGTTCTTGGTTGTTTCTGCACCGAAGAAGAAGCTGGTGAAGGACTGGCTTTTAGAGATTTGTGCGAAGAGTTTGGGCTGCAGCCTGATTACGTGATACTTGGCGAACCATCGAAGATGCAGATCGCGCGAGGACAACGTGGCAAACTCGAATGTTTGATTGAAACCTCAGGGGTTTGTGCTCACACATCGGTGCCAGAAACTGGCGACAGTGCTGCTTATAAGTTGGCGCGCGCAGTGTTGGCGGTGGAAGCTTTCGACGAGGCGCAGCGAAGTCGCTACGGAACTGATGTCGAAAACGTGTTGCAACGAACTACTGCCGCCGTAACTTCAATTCGTAGTTGGCCTGAGAGTAAAAGTTTTGTGCCTGATCGGGCACTTGCCCATGTTACAGCACGACTGGCGCTTGGCGAAAATCTGGCATCTCTCAGCAGCAAGCTTTGCTCCGACCTGAACTGGCCTGACGCAAAAATTATTCCGGTAGTCTACCGGGGTCGCTCATACAAAGGCAAAGAAAGCGACTGGAATTCAGAACACCCGGCCTGGGAAACAGCAGCTGACAGCCCGTTCTTTTGTGCTCTTGAAACGGCAGCTACACATGTTCTGGGCGCTAAACCTCCGCACAAGATTTGGCCATTTTCTACTGATGGCGTTTACAGTGCAGGTATGGCGGGTATTCCAACGCTTGGTATCGGCCCTGGTCACGAAGAAATGGCGCACAAAATTGATGAGTGGGTTTCTGAAAAAGAATTGTTGCAGGCACTGCAACTATATACTCTTTTGCCGGCAGTGCTGCCTGCCTGAGCGTCTATCAGACGTTGATTCAGCCAATGTTTTCGAGAAATACCTGATACTCAATTCGTGAGTTTTCCTGCGCTTTGATTCGCACCTGATTTATCTCTTCATGGTGTTTTTTGACAAGCTCGACAATCTCTTTGTCGAGCTTGTTGTTTTCGGCCATTTTGCAGAGAATAAGTATGGTCTGCTCATTTGACATGCCCTTACGATAGGGCCGGTTTTCCGTCAGACCAGTGAAAATGTCGGCTACCGCAAGCACGCGTGAGCCCAGAGGGAGCTGCCTGCGCTCAAGTTTGAACGGATACCCACTGCCATCAAGTCTTTCGTGGTGATATGAGCCATACTGGTTGATCATGGTCAGATCTTCTATTGCTTCAAGTGCTCTGAATGTGTAAAAAGTGTGGGCACGCATCTGATTAAATTCGTCGTCGGTCAATTTGCCTGATTTTTCAAGGATCTCGGTTGGAATTGCGAGTTTGCCAAGGTCATGCAGATAGCCTGCGACTTTAAGTTCGAAGCATTCATTTTCATCCATGCTGGCCAGTTTGCCGATGTGCTCTGCAGTCGCTGAAACACCACTAGAATGAGTTGCAGTAAACGGGCTGCGAAAGTCGATCATGCGTCTGATCAGACTGGCGAACGACAGCAGTTCAGCTTTGTTCAGATAGATAGTGTCGAGGCGCACATTTCCCTTGAACTGTCTGTTAATAAGTGGTGAGACTATGTCGAGCCAAAAATACTCTTTTTCTGCAAGCACCATAAAGGCATCGACCAGTTGCGGTTCAAACATGCTGCCAGATGCCTCAGCGATGCGGGCTTTTATGCCATCTGTCTGACTCAAGACTACCTTTTTGCGGTCAATCAGAAGTGCTACGCGATCTGCCAGTTCTAATATTCTGCTGCCAATTGGAACCTGCATGCCTTTGTGAATGCGCCCCTGTCCTTGATCCCAGAAAACGTGATGAAATCTGATCAACTCCGCAGCTTTGCGCATTGGCTCGAAGATTTTTATCAGGTGATAACCTATTTCAGCGTGGGTTTGGCCGGTGGTATATTCGAATTTAAGTGTTTCCATGCGCTCAGCCAGGGAAATTGCGCCAATGTCGTGCAGAATGCCGGCACAGACGATTTCGTTTTGCTGGACTATTGGCAGGTCAAGTGCGTCAGCTATGCGCAGGGCAATCAGGGCGACCTGTTTGTGGTGATCGTTGAGCATTGGGCTTATCCAGTCGAGAATATCAGACAGACAGCTGAGAAAATCAAACAGTTTAAGCCGATATTGATGTTTCATTCGATGACTCCGTAATTAACTGCCTGATTATAAACCGTTTTGCCAAAAAAATAACCCGAAAAATTGATCGCGCCTGGCAGCCTGCCAGTTTTTTACTCTGGCAGGTTGCTGCCCTGACTTACATTATTGCAGGCTCTTCTTCCTGCTGCACGTGCTCTTTGGAAGGTTTGTTCAGAAAAGTTACCTGGTCGCCAACGACCTCGGTCATGTATTGAGTTTTTCCCACACTGTTTGTAAAACTTCTTGTTTGCAGCCGGCCTTCGACAAGCACCGCGCCGCCTTTTTTCAGATAGCGCGCGCAGTTTTCTGCGATGTTGTTCCAGACGATTATTCGGAAAAAGGTCGTTTCTTTCTTCTGCTCGCCAGCCTTGTTGCGCCAGTGTTTGTTGACAGCGACCGGAAATACGGTCAGAGCCTTGCCATTGCTGGTCTCTTTGAACTGAGGATCACTTGCCAGATTGCCTGCCAGAATTACTCGATTTACACTTACCATTTTCTTCCTCCAGATTTTTTTGCTGACCTTTTAACTGGTCTCACTAATAATCAAATGAGAAAGGAAATGGGGAAAACTATTTTTAAAAAAAATCGGCGACGGAATCAAAACAGTGCGCGCGTAGTAATGCTTACTGATAGCGGGAATCGACGTCGGTCATTTCCAGAAGCAGCCGTAGATTGATGCCAAATTTTGTGTCGACCTGTTTCAAAAAGTCCATGATATCAGGGTGCATGGGCATAAAGTTATAAACTGGCTCGAGGTTCTTCTTGAGAAAATCAAGTAATCCCTTGGCGTCGTTTTGGTATTTAAGCAGACCGTAGAAGGCGTAGGTAAGCATATTTGCAATATTCAGCGGCTTGAGCTGCAGGGCCTTTTGCATATTTGCCATGGCATCATCAAGTTTACCACGCATGCGCATGACCATGCCGATGCCGGCCCAGCCGTCGGCCAGACCAGGCCAGGTGTTTGCAACTTTTTCGTAACATGCGAGAGCTGCCGCGAGGTTTTTCTCCTCAGACACTCCGGAAGCCTGCTTTGCCAGTGCCCGATAAGCATGACCGAGCTTAACAAAAACTTCGGCAACTTCAGGAGGTTTCTCAGACACCTCTTTCAGCAGGTTAACCGCCTCTTCGTAATTTTGTCTGGCAATAAGGGTTTCGGCCTTGCCAAGCACTCCGGTAACCTCAATCGACCCATGGAGCTCTTTAAAAAACACGGGATTGCCCGACGGAAAAGACACCACCGCCACGGCATACCTGCCTTCTAATGTTCTAAGTGCTTCTTTCATGCCAGCCTTGAGCTTTACCACGTTCTGGTCAGCGCAGAAATTAAGCGGCGCTGCTCGATTAAGGGCGCGGTTGCATATCGACATGTCCTGGCCCGCGTTAGCGCTGCCATAGAGAAAGATATCTTCACCCTTCAGCCTTAGGCGAAGCGCTTCTCTTTCTTCATCAGACGTAATAAGAATGAATAGAGGCAGTTCGAAGCAGGCAGGCTCATACATGAAAATCAATTTGTTGGTGTCGTCATCGTCTCTGGCCGAAGAAATTCCGCCGGCTTTCAGCAATCTTTTTCTTCGCAGTTTTTTTGCGCTCTCCACTGCCAGTTCGTCACCAATTTTCTTTATGTGAGCCGCATGCTCGGATTTCTGCAATGCTTTCCGCAGTCTTGCCGATGATCGCCAGCTTGCCACCATTTCATCGGCAGGCGGAAGATCGGTCGGCGCCGACTCTGTCTCACTGCCAGTGTTTCGCACTGATTCAGCGAAAATCTCGAAAACAGTTTCTCGTTCGAGTGCAAGAGCGTTTGCGACTTTCACCAGCAACTCTTTTTCGTGGTCTTCAAGGACGCCATCGAGCATTGCCTGTCTGGTGAGGCTTCGAAAAAAAGCGTAAGCATCGAATTCACGGTCGATCGTCCTCGACATTTTACTGACTTCCTGAAAAATTCTCTGATACTTTTCTGGCGGTATTTCGAGATAATCGCGCAGGATTTTGAGGGTTTCTTCTTCTTTGGAGCTGAGAACGCCGTCTCCGAGCATTTCTTTTAGTGCTGCCCGGTAGACGAATTCAGTGGTCAAAACCGACTCCGACGACTCGCTGCCAGGAATATCACCATTTTCGCCAAGCTGCCAGGCCTGCAGGAGGCTGTCACCAAAGCCATCTGAAAGATCATCGGCAAAAGCCGAGATCGTGTCAAAAATTTTCTTCAGTGAATCCCCGCCAAAATCAAGTAGCTGCCTTGCCCAAACAACTATCTCGGGCAACTCGGCAAGCTCTTGTTTGAGAGTCGGTATCTGTTTTAACAGGGCAAGCGTAAAATTAAGCCGGGCCTGGAAAAATTCGGAGCGACGCGTGTGCAGCAGGCCCTTGAGATCTGAAATACAAAATGTCGCAAGAGCGACAGGGGCAAAAGTTTCCGGAATAGCCTCGGACGAAGACTGTGAAGCCATTGCCTGATCTGGTTCTTTAGCGATAAATTTGAGAAATAGAGGGGTTTTTACAAAGTCACTCATTATCTGCAGATGCCTCAGGCCATCGGCATGCATCATCAACGCAACCGGATTGGTATTGTCATAACCGCTTATCAGCATGCGACTTGCGCCATTAAAAAATGTGTTTATCATTGCGAATGAGGGCGCATGTTCCTTACCCTGACAGGCATTCAGATAAAGAGCAACCAGTTCGAGCAGCTCTTTGTTTAAATCGAGAGTAGCCCTTACCTGGTTAATTTTAAGCATTGTTGTAAGAATTTCGTCTAAAGTCGCCAGATTTGCAACGGTCAGCTCTTCGCCGGCGTCTTTCGATCTGATGGCTGAAACGGCTTCGGCAAATTTTTTACTGTCGGCAGCACTCCATTGTTCGATGGCATTCTGCATAGTTGTTTGCAATGCTGCTGGAAAAGAATTACAGGCTTTTACCAGATGTTCTACAGATAATTTAAGCATTAGTTCCTCCTGCATACAGTAATATAGTTGGCAAGCCGCAATATGTTTTTTAAAGCCAGAATCGAATGACCATATTCCTCTAAATTCTGTCGCGTAACCAGTAATAAACCAGGCCTATCCACTCATGAACAGCGGCATGCAGCGATGTTAAATAATTTTCGGAAGCATAGAAAATGTTGTCGCGATTGTGAGCCGGAGCCGGCAGCACTTCGAAGCCAGCTTTGCTGAAAGTTGCTTTGGAACGGTAGATATGGGCTCCGCTGGTTACCAGAAGTATCCTGTTTATACGTTTTTCAGCGAGCTTTTTGTGGGCATATTGCGCTTCTGTAGCAGTAGTTGTAATTTCGGGGCTGTTCAGTATCGAAAAACTGGCTGGATCAAGTCCGATGAGCTGAGTGTAGCTCGCTACCCATGGGGCTTCCATGTTGCCGTTTCCTGGTGAAAAGCCAGTGCTGATATACAGGTGTTTTGCCCGGTTCTCTTTTAAAAGTTTGATGCCATGATTAATTCTCTGCAGGCCACTAAGTTGAGGATCGCCAGTTTCTGTTGCGCCAGAAGCGAGAACAAATATTGCCTCGGCATTCTCTGCAGAGTGTTCTAGCACCAGCGGTCGAGCCAGATAGCCACCAACCGGAAAGAATGTACAGGTAATAATAATCATAAGCAGTAAAATCAGACCTGCAATATAGCCGGATAGCACCTTTGTGACCGCGTTGCCGCTGGTTTTGATGGCCTCGCTATTCTCCTGTCGGCGCTGTCGCCAGAAAACTATTGCGAGCAGGCTTGATGTAATTACAAAAGCAGCTGCCGCCAGCTGCTTCAAATCTGGAGCCATCTGGCCAATCCATAAAAAGATAAAAGTTGGAACAAGAGCTGCAGCCGCTCTTAATAATCTGGTCATTGTTCTGGCCTCAATTCAGTGTGGTTTTTTCGCCTGACTTCCTGATCGAATTCGACAAATTCTCTGCACCAGCATAACAGATCGCGCCTCACCGATAGATGTTGGTCTATGGCTTTGTTCGGGTCGCTGTTCACGATAATGCGCTCAAGCTGATTTCGAGCCCGTCCATAGATTGCCTGTGCTCGTGAAACAATCAGCATGAAGTTCTCGTCGGTTGCTCGAGTTAGCAGTTTTGAATTTAACAGTGCATCGGCAAGAATCGAAATTGCCAGGTAACGGTCACGAACAACATATTCAATTTTGACATCGCCTGGCTGTGGTGGTGGCGAAAGGTGATAACTGGCGCGGTTGATAATTTCGCCGCCAACCAACGCCAATAGATACGTATGAGCCTGTATCAGACGTTCTGGCTCAAGTTTGAGACTGTTGTAGTCGAGATCCATGAGCTGGTGATAAAGATTTTGATTGTCGATGCTCAGAAGTGAGATGGGAAGAAGCTCTGATTCAACGTTTGATGAAGACTTGATCGGTCGTCGCCGGCAATTCAGCAGTGTTGTGTCTATATCTCTTACTACTTTGGGATTTTTAAATGGGCTGTTTATTCGATAGTCAGGTGCTATCGGTTTCTCAATTCCCGGTTCAAATTTCCTTGAGACCCCATTATTGCCGGAAAATTCCGGCGCTCTGATTTTGCCGTTCTTTTCTGAATTGGGGTCAGCAGGAGTCTTGATTATAGCAGCCAAGGTGGAAAGTTCGGTTTCCCTCAAGTTGCAGAGGCTGACAATGTAGAGCAGTATTGCAAAGCAGCCAGCAATAGTGATTCCAGAAAGATTGCCAACGAAAAAGAAGTGGCCGGGTATGGCGGCAGCTTTTTGCAGAAACGCCAGAATTCCATCAATTACCAGAGAGAGGGCAGGGGCAATGAGCAGAGTCATGGTCGGCCATATTGCCGATAAAAGGACGATGAGAAATGATACGGGCAATACATAAACGAAAACCCATAGTATAAGCGGATTTACCACCAGTGCCGAGAGTGACATGGTGCCGAATAAGAGCGCTGTCATCGGCAATGTGGCAATACTTGCAGCCAGCGAGACCGAGAGATAGCGCGATAGAAAAACAGGAAAATAGAGTTTTGCAAACAGCTGTTCGAACGGTCGGCGTAAAAACAGAATGCCGATTACAGCGGTAAAGCTAAGTTGAAAGGCCGCATTTGAGAAAATTGCCGGATCATGAAGCAGCAGTATAAATGCGGCAAACGCCACTGGCCTGATTGGCGAAGGATTAGATTCCAGATGCAGGATGGTGGCAACACACAAATACATGGTGAGAGCTCGCCATACTGATGGGCTGCCAGCGGTGGTCATTGCATATACGCCAAGGATCGTTGCGGTAAGAATGCTGCGGGATATCGGTGGAATTTTCAGCCAGTGAAAAATGGCTGCCAGCAACATGACCAGAACCATAAGATGCTGGCCAGAAACGGCCAATAAATGGCTGATTCCCGTTTCTTTGAATAATCGGCGGTCTTCAAGGTTGATGCTGCTTGTGTCGCCCAGTATAAAGCCAGTCACAATTGCTGCGTGCCTTGGGGGTAAAGAGGCTTTTAGTCCGTCTCTGATCTGGCGCTGCAGCCTGCCGGCGAGCTTGCTTGTATTTCTGCTGCTGCTTTCTGGGTGTAAGTCTGCGCCTTTAAAAATCGGTGTGATATCAATCTGACTGATCGAGAATTTGCCAACTGTCGAATAGGTTTGTTCTGGTTCCGGTAGCAGGCTGGGTTTTGATATGTGGCAATTAACGGCAGTGGGTATAATGACACATTGTTCGTCGAATTCGAAAACGGCATCGACCATTCTAAAAGTAATCGCACCGGTATTGCCAGATCGGTATTCTCCCCGGAAAGTGCCGCTGAGACGACCCTCTATGCCATCTAATTTAAAAAGCTGTGGAAAGTCAAATCTGGGCTGTGTATTAACCAGTGCATAAAATGCGCCCACGCTAAATGCCGCTATAGCAAGAAAATGCCAGCGGAATCTGTGCATAAACTCAGGTAAACTGAGCATAACAGAGAAAAGTGTCAGCGAAAAGAAAACCCAGGCCGTGTCTCTCGCAAAAAGTTCAGCAAATGAAATTCCTATTGCAAAGAGCGTGACAAATAGCGGTAGGACCTCGAGATGTGGTACTGAAATTTCCGTGAGCTTCTTTGGCTTTTCCATATTGTAGAAAGTTATTCTACATTCTTCGACTGAGAAAAAAAAGAGTTATTCGAGCTTTAGAATCTCAAATGCCGGGTGCCTGACTTGCAGGCTATAGATAGTTCCGTTCTTATCCAGCCAGTCTGGTCTGTTTACATCATAACCCGGGTCATGGAGAGTGGTTGTGTTCTTTTTGATAACACGCCCTTCTTCGTCAAGAGCTATGTAGTGCCTGGCCTGCGCTGTGTCATAAACTACATGCAGTTGTCTATGGCTATCGTAGCCGATCAGAGAAGTCCAGAGAATTGGGTTCTCGGCATTGAGCCGGGCTAGCTTGCTCAGCTCACCGCCTGGCTGTTTGCAGGTATAAATATACCACTCGGGTTCTTCGCCATCACCAGCTACAATCAAAGCCAGGCGTGAGTTTTCAGAAATCGCAATGCCGATTTGCCCGGGCAATACCATTTGTGTTTTGCCATCTCTACTAAGAATAACAGTCTGACGTAGTGCGACGTCTTCAATGTAGATGCGGCCAGCTCTATCGCAGTGAATCCGATTGATCTGTGACCAGTGATACTTATCGCCGACTGGAGGTGAAGCAAAAGCGCGGGTATTGCCGTTATGCACATCTATTTCCAATATGGCGTTGTTTATAACGTCTGCAACCAGCAATTTACCATTGATACTGGGAGCCAGATCGATAAGCAGAGGGTCCGAGGCTAGCCCGGCTTTTTTGGCCGCACTTATGAGATCATATTCGCGGCCTTGTTTACCGGTACTGTCAAAGGCGAGAACTCTGGCATTCAGGCTGTCACCAACCCAGAGATTGCCTTTTTTGTCAGTGATAAATGCCATTGGTCCTTGGAATGGGCCGTCGAGCATGCTGCCATTTTCTTCGCACAGCCATAGTAGCTGATGAGCCTTGTCGCCCTGTGAAAAAGCCAGCCATCTGCTAAAACTAGCGGTGGCTGGCTCCGGGTTCATTGCAAATCCTGCATGGCTGACAAAAATCAGCAAAATAACGAGGGCTCTATTCATTTTACTTGCCTGAATCTCCGCTCTGACTTGTGTTGCCGCTTGGCAGCTTTATTATGTCAGGTTTTAGAGAGTCGGTCAAGCATTGTATCCATGTTTTTTACGCGATAGACGCCGGCCCAGCGTGAAGCATAGCGGGCTGGCAATACTTCGATGCGCACTCCGGAATAACCCACTTTTCCGGAAATACGAGTTGAGCTGTTTACTCTGGTAGGGGTCGAATGGGCGATGATTGGCTGTCCGGAAGGAGTATAGCCCATGAACAGGCCAACGTGTCCAACGCCGCTGCTGCCAGGGTTCATTACAAAGATGTCACCGGGCTTGATCAGATCGCGTGGATTGGGCGGTGGAAACTTGCTGGTAATTTTATTAGTGTGCTGGGTTTTGTAGTTCTGACTTGTAGGATACCAGCTTTTTTTGGGGAAAACTGGGGCAACGCCTGATGCCGCCGCCATTTTTTGGATGAACTGGCCGACAAAGCCAGAACAGTCAGTTTTTTCGGCATAACCAGAAGTGTTTGTGTGACCAGCGCCAAAAACATAGGCTTTATTGCTTGAACAGAATTTCTCGACTATATCAAAGACTGATTTAAACATTTTTGCATCGTAACCAAAGCGTGCCGGATCTAGTGACCCGTTTGGAAGAGTCCCAGTCGGGCCAACGACTGAGCCGGAATCACTGCCGGAACTGCTGTTGGCAGTCCGCTCTGAGCCGACTTCTACATAGTCGCTGTGAACATATGCGTAGCCACCGTTGTATTCTATTTTAAGCCAGTCACCTTCTTTGGCGACGATCTTGAGTTTATCGCCATCGTATAACTTGCCGATGATTTTGCCCCAGGGTTTGCTGCGAACGTTCAATCTGGTATTAACATTTACAAAGCCGATTTGACTCGACAGGGGTTTGGCAGAAGCGTTATCGACAGCAGCAGAGCTGGTGCTACCACTTTGGCTTACTGTGGCTGGAACCGAAATCTGGTCAACATTGAACGGATTGCTGGCAATAGCGATGCAGGCTACGAATGCGCCTGCAAGAGCCATATAAATAATCTTTCGATGTTTCATGCCGGATACTCCTGCGCCTTTCGGCCTACTTTGTTCAGTTAATTAATATACGATTCATAGCACACAAAAGTTTTAAACCTTATTGTCGACTGCGACAGTTTGAGCTTATTGTTGAGACGAATAAGGTCAATGTACCCTTCATTATACTGAAAAACTGGCTCAGCGCCATGATAATTTTTCAGTTTCCGCTTACACCATGCAGCTTTACACCAGCGTCCTGCAGGCGTGAAATTTTGCTGTTGCTTAGACCTTTTACCCGACTGCTCAGGTCACGCCAGTCATAAAATTTACCGTAGGCGCGTTCTTTAATTATCAGTGTCGCCGTTTTCGAGCCAATACCTGGACAGGCCATGAGTTCCTCGTGGCTTGCCTCGTTGATTATTACCCGATTTGCAGCCAGTTTGTGGTGTTCGCTAACTTCTGATAGGCTGTATCTGTCGCTTTCAGCTCGACTCATAACTAGTGTTGCCGGTCCATTCGGCCAGGCTTGCGAAATGTGAAGTGCCTGTGGAGGAAATATTGCCGACCAGACTCCAATCAGAAGTGGCAGGCAGATCAGCATTCGGAAATGGTTAACGTTGAGATTACTCAGAACAGGCATAGTTTCAGTCCCTCTTCGCATTTTTCTATCTGCACAGATTTGTCATGAATTGCCTTTTTGACCCATTTTATTCGGCAAAGCTCCTCAATCGGGTTGGCGACAAATCTTTTGCGCTCAAATACTTTCCAGTGCCAGCCGCCTTTTGGTAATGAAAATCTTATGCACTCCAGTTCTTCGTAAGCGCTTATAACTGCCGGCAGAGAAGGCAGGAGGTTGAATTTCGGAGAAAAATTGAAAGTGGTCCAGAGCGGACAATATGGGTAGGTTGCGGCTAAGACAAGTTGACGATGACGAATACCCTGATTTTTGCCGGGTGGCGATGCTCGCAGCGCCCCGCGCAGCAGTGCAAGGCCGGAGTAGTAGTTGTCGCGGAGCATGATGTGATCATGCATCTGAAGAGCCGCTTCAAGCCATGGTATTGGGTTGAACGCCATCTGGTCAGCCGTGTTTAGCAGATAGTCGAGCTTGGCAAGCCATTTGAATGATGATTCAAGTAATGAAGTGACGGAAGTGTGCTTTTGGGCACCTATTTGCGCAATTCTCGTGGCGTCTGTGCCGTATTCAGACTGTAAAGTCGAGTCTATTGAATACTTGCAGAAAAACGGATCCGCCCATGCGTGGTCGGTTTTTTCCCAAAGCCCGCTTATTCTCAGTTTAAGATCCGTTTCGAGACTCTCTGGTGAAAACGAAACAGGCCATTTTCTGGCCTGTTTTTCGATTTTATGTGGGTTGTAGCGGGCGGTCAATTGGTGAGAATTCCCCAGAGACTGCGGGTTTTTTCGTTGTCAATTCCGGCATCGGTGGTGGCAAAGAAGAGCAGTTCACGAGCCTGATTGAGTATTTCCGGCTCGTTCATTGCTTTGCCGCAAGCAATCAAAAAGCGAATCTCAAATATAAAAAAGTCCTGGTCGGTTTCCAGTGATTTTTTCTCGACTTCGAGAAGATCTTTCATGGCCTGTTCATAATTGCCTTCGTTAAAGGTTTTGCACAGCTTCGAAATATCCCGGGCAGTGCTGACTGATCGTGTCAGGTCCACTTTGCGCTCACCTTCAGCCAGCGGAATGAGTTCTTCTTCGGCGCGCGTTACCCATTCGTCAGCACTTTTGAGATCAAAAAACTTTTCATGCGCTATCGAAAGACAGACACTTACGGTAAGCTCATGAATTTCTTCCAGGGTTACAAGAGATTCAGAGGAAGCAAATCGGCGATAAAAGTTCAGTGTCGATGTAAAGGTATCTTGAGCTTCTTTGAAAAGTGGGTAAGCCTTGTCCAGGTTGCCCTGATTAAACTGTTCATAGCCATCGGCCAGCAGTTGCGATTGTTTTTGCTGCTGCTTGCTTCCCTGACTGTATGTTACTCCGGTGGCTATCAAGCCTGCTGCCAGCAGCAAAACTACCACTATTATGGCGGTTCCACCGGTGCGTGCCGGAAAAAAACGGTCAGTAGTCTTCTTCATCTGGTTCATCCTGTGGAATTGGTAAATTTTTCTGAGCTGTCGCTTCCTGGCGCATTTCTCTAGCCTGATTGACGAACCAGAGAATGATACCCTGAGCGCTCTGACTGCCGTAAATGATCTGCTCAAGGAAGTGGTTGCTCGCATCAGTTTTTCCGATCAGACGGTTGGCGCCAGCCAGAACATACATGATTTCAAATACCCTTGACTGTGGCAGGTTTTCTTTTGGAATACGTGTGCCATCGGGCATAAATGCATCGTCTATACCGGTCGCTTTGTTGGTTATTTCAAGAAAACTGATTGCGTCAGTAAGATATGCCATTTCAAAGGCCTTGTATCTTGCCTTTTGTGCCTGATCAGTGGTGACTTCAAATGCATCGCGGGCAGTCCATGCCGCATTGAGGTAGATATAGCCAAGCAGTCGGTGATTTGCCCGTCTCGCTTTTGCGCAGATGGCGGCGAGTTCCCATGATCTGATCGCTGCTTCAAGGTCGCCATCTCTTTGCAGTTCGTTAAAGGGTGTGCCTTTTTCGAGAATAGAAGCGACGACTTTTTTAAGCAGCGGCGAAATCTGACGCAGTATGGTTATGTTGGAGTTGGTAAGTTCACGCAATTTTTCTGCTTCAGCGTCTTTCCAGATTTGTTGGCCGCTGGAAGCAGCTCTGACGCGGCTTGCTGCTTCCCACTGTGATTTGTGGTTGTCGAGCAGTTGTTTGCGTCGAACGTCTTCAATATTCATCTGTGGGCAGAAAAATTTATCTTCTGCCGCAAAAAAACAGTGCGGACAAACGCATACGTTAAAAAATCTTGGATATATTGAGCCAAGATAAACTGGTCTGTAGTCTATGTCACGCTTGTCAAGGCTGAATTGTTTTTTGCGCAGAATATAGCGTTTGAATTCTTTTTCACATATCGGACAGACTATATCTTTGGGTAGAAAGAGTTTTTCATTAAGAGCCATGGTTTCACCGTTTTCTCAAGCGTATTTTAAAGTTCTATAATCATAACACAATACCGTAAATCTATGGAATGCGCAACAGTTTGTGTACTCTCGGTATCCAGCGGATTTGAGCAAACAATGGTGCGAACAGGTTTATCCACTCAAGTATTGTTCCGGTGTCCCAGTCACTTATGTGCGAAAGGCCAACCATTCTTGGTTGTAGCACGAGAGTGTATTTGCTGACTGGCAACTTGTTGAGTTGTGACAACAATATCTGTGGATTCTCATGGGCATCTACCGTCAGGCGCAGGTAGGTGGTGTCGGGACTGGTTAACTCGAGGACTGCTGTCAGTCTTTTAAGTTCCTTGCCATTTGTATGCTCTTTTCTGGGTATCGTAAGTTCGAGGCAAAGCAGATCTACCAGAGGAACCAATCTGGCAAAATCTCTTGCCGATGGTGCTGATGTTTCAGCAAAAAGCATGATTCCTTCTCGTCGCAGTCTGGGCAGAAATGCTTCTAAAAAATCTATCTGACGCAGGGGTTCTCCGCCAATTAAAGAGATGCAAAAAAACTGATTGAGAGGAAAGTGCTTATTAAGATCGGCAAATAGTTTCCTCGCAGTAATTGGGTTTTTTTCCCTGAAATTTCTGGTTCCCGGAAAGGTTCTAACCCAGAATGAGTTTTCGACAGCTTCTCCAATACCCAGCCGAATGAACAACTGCATAGTGCCAACATAAAGACCTTCGCCCTGAATCGACGAAAATACTTCGCAGATGTCAGCTCGAGAATTTGCCGTTTTCAATGTTTTTCTCCAATATTCTGGCTAGCTCGAATTCGTCTATGATTGGCACTTTTAACTCAAGTGCCCGGCTTTTTTTGTTCGAAACAAAGGCGTCGTTTTCGAGAGAACCGATCAGCAGAAAGTTGGTTTTAGCTGAAACTGATGATTTAACATTGCCACCGTGCTTTTTTATCTGTTCTTCGATCTGTCGTCGCGGCATTGTTGCCTCGCCAGTTACCACAAATGTCTTGCCCGCCAGCTCACTGCCTGAAGCCATTTCTGCAAGCTGTTCGCTGCTTGGTCCCCGCCACCAGTTTCTCAGGTTATCGATCAATGACTTGTTGTCTGGATTTTTGAGGAATTCACTTATGCAGCTGGCAACTTTGTCCTTGATGCCGTCGATTTGAATGAGTTCTTCGTCAGTGGCCTCAAGAAATGCCGGAAAAGACTGCTTATACCAGGCGGCGATTTTTTCGCTGACCACTGCTCCGACATTGTTGATGCCAAGTGCTGAGATCAGCTTCCCCAGCGGTTGTGTGGCGGCGATGTTGATGCTGGAAACAATTTTGTCGGCAGATTTTTCACCCATGCGCTCAAGAGCGGCAAGCTGCAGCCGACTCAGCGCTAAAATGCCTTCGATATCTGTTACCAGCTCTTTTTCAATCAGCTGCTCAACGAGCTGAGGTCCGAAATTTTCGATTTCGAGCTGAGTAATAAAGTGAATTATGCGCCGGGCAAGAACTCCCTGACAAGCAGGATTTTCGCAGCGTATCTGAGTTGCGGAGTTCTCATCTCTGCTTATATTCAATGAGTGGTGGCAGGCAGGACATTCTATTGGTGCTGTAATTGTCTGTTCGCTGCCGTTGCGATTTTCCTTTACCGGTGCAACAATGTAAGGGATGATGTAACCGGCTTTTTCGACCACGACCTGATCACCAATTCTGATGTCTTTGTCGTTTATCTGGTCAATGTTATGTAGAGAGGCTCTCGATACGGTAGTGCCGCCAAGTTCGACCGGTTCAATGTGGGCAACAGGAGTGAGCTGTGATCTGCCTGTCTGCCATTCTACACGTAGCAATCTGGCAATAGCTCGCTCTTGCGGGTATTTGAACGCGATTATCCAGCGTGGAGCCTTATTGGTGCTGCCAAGTTCAGCCTGTAAGGTCAGATTGTCTATCTTGATTACGACTCCGTCTGTGTCAAAATCGAACCCCGTGCGCTCTAAGGCTATCCTTTCAATAAATCTGGTGATTTCTTCACAGGAATTGCAACGCTCCCAGACCTGATTAAGCCTGAAACCTTGTCGGGCAAGAAACTCAAGAACTTCTGAATGATACTTGAAGCCAAGCTCTGTTGCCTGTGCTATTCCGTAAACCATAACCTGTAGCCCGCGTTGAGCCGCGACCGCAGGATCAAGCGACTTGATGGTACCAGCGGTAAGGTTGCGACAATTTTTGAATGGTTCTTCACCGCTGGCCAGGCGTTGCTGATTTAGAGTTTCCAGCATGGAGCGAGGGGTGTAAATTTCTCCGCGCACATCCATGTCGAGCTGGCTTTCAATGCTCAGTGGCAACGACCTTATCGTTCTGACGTTTTCGGTTATAATGTCTCCCTCAATGCCACTGCCGCGAGTGGCACCGCTTTGCAACCTGCCGTCACAGTAAGAGAATGAGCCAGAAACACCATCGATCTTGAGCTCGGCAACAACCGGAAACACGCTTGTGCCCGCTGCCTTTTCCAGGCGTGACAGCCAGTCGATAATGTCACCACTGGAATAGGAGTTCTCGATGCTCATCATCGGAACTCGATGCTTTACGGTGTTAAAAGAGGTGACGGCATCGCCGACGCGCTGAGTTGGCGAGTCTTTTGTTATCAGTTCCGGTCGTTGTTTTTCCAGGAGATGTAGCTCGGCCATGAGTTCATCAAACTGCTGATCAGTAATTTCTGGAGCAGCATGCACAAAATATTGGCGCTCATGATGGCGGATCGTTTTGCGTAATTTTTCGATTCTTGCGGCCAGTTCGTCCATCGCTTCAGTCCACCATTGCTGTGTTAATAAACTGGATCCCGTTGTCGGTTCCCAGCCAGAGAAGGTCACCGCTGGAAGCGAGTTTTCGTATCCTGCGTGCGAAATTTCCTGATTCTGGGGAAATCAGCTGGATGAGTTCTTTGTTTATACGCGCAAGTCCCTCTTCGGTGGCAAGCCACAAGGAATCTTTGTGTGAAATAATACTGCTGATGCAATCAGCAGGCAGGCCGTGGATGCGCGAATAACTGACAAGATTTGGCACAAAGTCAGAAAAAAAGCGGTCAACCGGGGTTGTCAGGTGTAATACTCCATGCGGGGTGCTTAGCCAGAGATATTTTCCGTCAAAAGCTATGTCGCTGACCGGTCTGGTAAAGCCAGCTCGAGCATGGTCAATGTTTTTCCACCATTCCGGGTTGGCTGCCGGAAAGCTGGTATTCCACAGGCTGATACCCTTGTCGTGCGCAGCAACAAACCAGCTGCCCATCCGAAAAATTTGCTTGCACCAGTTTTGCCGCAATCCTGAATTGGAACTTTTTTCATCTATTGTTGTAAACGCGCCTTCTTTGTTTAAAAAAGCGGCGCCTTTCTGAGTGCCTGCCCAAAGGGTAGTTCCGTCAGTGGTTAGATCCCAGATTATCTGTGATGGCAGGCTTTCAGAGACATCTGCACGCACGAAACGGTTGTTTTGCGTTTTCTGACATAAACCGAACAGGGTGCCTACCCAGAGTTGCTTGCCGTCATGAGCAAGGCATTCTGCCTGAGGGAACGGGAAAGTGCCGTCAACAAGGCTGTAATGAGTTACCTTGTCGTTTTGAACAGAAGTTATCCCGGCTTCGGTTGCGGCCCATACGGTGCCCGAAGGGTCTACCAGAAGATCGTTTACAGCTGAGGTTTTTATGGGGTTACTGAAAGGCACCTTTAGAGTCGCCGATGGATCGCGCGTGTCGCTGATTCTTCTTGGCGCGAGATCCATTGCCACTGCGGCTGTTGTGTCGCTTTGATTCTGGCTGATGCTCTGATCTTGGGGGGGCGGAGAGTGGGTTTTCGATTCGTTGATGACGTAAAAGACCAGCGCAACCAAAAGAACAGTTAACCAGAAGGCATTACCAGTGTTTTTGCCGTTTGTCTGAGCTTTTTCAGTCAAAACAGAGCCTCCAGGTTGACAGGAATCTTCTGTCGTTCTTTGATTATAGCTATTTCTGCAGGCCTGACCTGATTGCCGGAATTGTCAAATCCTCCTGAACCGGCAACGCTTTCCCAGCCATGCAATTGAGCCAGGCTGTTGCGGACAGATAATCTGCTGACTTCGCCAGCGCGCAGTGCCAGAATGTTTAACATAAGAGCTTCGTAGCCAAGCGCAGAATCACTGTCTGCCTGTTGTGCGTAGGTGTCAAAGTATTCTGACAGAAAATAATCTGCTCTTTGTCCACCAAGACGTGCATTGAACGGCAGAGTGGTGATAACCGATTCTGAATAAACTCCGGCAAGATTGGTGAATTCAGGCGAGGCCAGCTGATTCCCACCAAGAATCGGATGTGAGAATCTTGCTTCGCGAGCATGGCGCGTGATTACAGCAGCGTCTTCTGGTGACGTCAGGATTATCATGGAATCAGGATTTGAGGCGAAAATGACCTGAAGCTGTCGTCTGAAGTTGAGACTTCCCGGCCGGTATGATACTGCAGCACAAACCTGCTGTCCAAATTTAATGCTGGTTTCAATGTATTTCTGTGCGCTGTCTGCGCCGTAGAGGTTTGAGTCATATATCAGAGCAGGCTTTCGGCTCTTAAAACGCCGTGCTGAGAATTCGGCAAGCGCCTCAGACTGGCGTTTGTCGTCTGTGATGCTGCGGAATGTGAATCTGGAACCACAATCAGTGACCTCGAAGTGTGTACATAGAGCGGTTAAAAAAGGAACTTGCGCTTTTTCGGCCATATTTTGAATCACACGGGTCGCTGCCGGGCTGATACCGCCAATCAACGAGACGACGTTCGTTTCATAAATAAGATCTCTGACTATCTCTGCGCTTAGATCGGGAGAACCCTGATTATCTATAATTTCGAGTCGAAGCTTGCGCCCATTTACCCCGCCTTGAGCGTTGATGTGTTTCAACGCAAGGCGGAGACCATTGCAGTGACTTGTTGCACGCAGGGCATTTGCCCCTGAAAGAGGGAGTATTACTCCTATTTTTATGTCGGTATTTTTGAATTCCGTCGAAGCGAGCAGAACGACCAGCAAAACAGGTAATGCCAAAAGCTGATAAACATCAAAACCCTTTAGAAAATTGACGAATCGGAAATAATAATGTTTGAGGATCATACGCAGCTGTTTCTTATGTAAGTGAGTACCATGAGAAAAATGCCCATATAAACCGAAAGTGAGAAGAAATACAACAGAGCGAAAAAAAAGAAGGGCATTTCTCTGATCACTTTGTTGAACAATTCGTTTTCAACTTCCGGAAAAATCTGGTTCTTTCTGGAAAACTTGTCAAAAAAGAAAACTGTTGTGGCACCCAGCCCAAAAAAACCGAGTGCAAAGCCAAAGCCAGCGGCAAAAACGGGCGTGTAATTGTTCATGGGCGCTGTCGTATAGAGAGAGTAGGCGACAATCAGACTTATGCCCAGCAGTCCGCAAAAGACCACCGATGCCCAGAAAATCCATCCCCATAAGAATTCTTTCATGTTATCTGAGAGGCTCCGGTTTTCTCCAGCTGCCATTGTAATCATGGGTGGGATATTTCTGGCAGTTTTTTTGCATTTTTTTTGTCATCGAACTGGCAACATCAATGTTAAGAATGTTTGCCAGACTTAGAAGATAAGCCATGACATCGCACAACTCTTCAGAGATTTCCTTATGCTTGGCTGCATCAATTTCTTCGCTGGCCGGCGGTGACCATTGAAAGTGCTCCAGCAACTCAGAAGCCTCTAATACTACAGAAATGGCGATGTTTTTGGGCGTATGATATTTATGCCAGTCGCGGTCGGCAACAAACTTCTCGACCATTGCTTTGAGCTCATTGATACTGGTGCTGGCATCGGACACAGTCACCGGGTTGTCGGCAGATATGCTTTGATCGAGCTTTGAATCGTGATGTGACTCGAGTAATGACATGGTTTTTCTCAGTTGTTGAGCTCCGGTTTGATTGCATAAGCATACAAAGCAGCGGCATTCAGTCGCAGTATCTGCAGGCAGAGGTTCTGGTTCATGATTTTGATCAGGTCGGTAGTCTTATGGTAGTTAGGGTTAGTCGCAAATTCAGATTCAATTGTCAATACTGCTGGAATTTTCTGTTGCAGAAATGGCGCGTGATCTGAACCCCAAGCATTGAAGCTGGTTTGAATAGTAAAATCGGCGTAGTCGAGAGCCAGTTTTTGCAGTTTTTCGGCCATAGGTCGGTTAAATGAGCTGGTTTCGAGCATTATGGAAAGGGGCGCAACTGCATCGAAGCTAATCATGTCAAGGTTGAGCACTGCTTTTATGCTAGCGCGCTCGGCGGCGCTAAGCTCTTTTATATAGGCCTTCGAGCCATACAGCCCTTGTTCTTCTCCCATGAAGAGCACAAATTTTACAGTAGCAGCCGGTTTGAGATCTGATTCATTGAGTAGCCTGGCCAAGGCAATTACGCCGGCTGATCCGCTGCCATTATCGTCTGCTCCTGGCGCGTTGTCGCGTGGAGATTCTGAAGTGCTGTCCAGGTGGCCAACAACAAGCACCTGACCATACTTTTCTTCGTTTTCGCCCTTGCGTTCAGCAATCAGATTGTTAGTTGCTGTGCTGCCTATTTTAAAAGACTGTTTGCTGGTCTTGTAACCAAGTTTGCTGAATATTTTATCGCAATGATCTATGGAGTTTTGCGCTGATTCGACGTAAGAATAGCGGCTCTTAAAGTCGACCAGGGCAGTAGTGTCCTGCATAAAGGCTTTCATATCAAGAGCTTTGATAAATTTTGCTGTATCATCTTCTGTTTTGATACGGGTCACGCCAGTGCTTACCGGAGCAGTGAGAATTACCTGGTTTTCTGGCAACAACTCAACTTTGGTGAAGTCGGATTGCTTTGAAAAGAGGTTCATTGCTTCGGTTTCGTCGGCCAGGATAACGATAAAGCCCATTTCTCGGTAGATTGTGCGGGTTCCTGGGAAGGATGCCTTGAGTATGGCAGGGTCTTTGCTCGTAATCAGATACAACTTTTCGCCGGGTTGTACAGAAACGGTCGAAATCGGTTCTGACTTGATAAGTTTGTCGTTAAAGACTTCTCCAGACTGAATAATAAGGATGTCGCCGAACTGCGTGAATATCTCGCCGCCCGAACCAGACTTCTTGATCTGTTCATATCCGTTGTCGCTTAAAACCACCTGCACCCAGTCCGCGGCCATTGCTGCAGAAGTGCATGCCAGCATCAATACTACATATAGTCCAATACAGCTGGTGCGTGCGAAAAATTTCATATCATTTCTCCTTGCCTGTTTACGCAGATACTTCTTTAATGATAACTTAATAGAAAGCAAATCTCAAAAGTTTTGTAGAGAATTTTACCAGGCAGAGGAAGGTCAGTTAAAATGATCGTTGACTACAGGCTGCAAAGTGCGAGGAAAAAAGGTCCCCGAATTCGCGCCTATACTATGCCTGAGCTGCTTATCACTATTCTCCTTCTAGCCATTCTTTTTACTCTGAGCATAATTTTTTCGAGCGGACTTGACCAGTCAAAACGACTGCGCGATTACAGTGTCGCTGTTGCACTGGCACAACAGGCCATTGAAATTATTCGAAGCGCGCCGTTTAGGCTTCTTGATAATGCTGATGCTGGTAAAGACAGTGTGGAAGACGATCTTAATACAAAAACAAACGATGACGACCCATTTGTGCCTGATTTCGAATCTGGTGGCATCAAATATGACCGCCAGGTGAAAATTGATGACGTCATGGCAGCTGAAGACAAAACCAGACCTATTGGACTTAAATTGGTAGAAATTACGGTTAACTGGGCTTTTCCTGACGGCGGAAAACACGATCCGTTCGTCGTAACTACGACCGTTGCCGACATGAATTGATCAGTATGGGAAAAACAACAATGACTCGATCGGTAAACCAAAGATCTAGACAGGGCTTTACCTTTATTGAAATCATCATTGTGGTTTCTATTACATCAGTAATTTTGCTTTTTGCCTATCGTCTTTTTTTCTCACAAACAAAATTGGTCACGCAGTCCATCGAATATCTGCAGGTCAATGAAGGTTTTCGGAAAATCATTTCGTTTATGGGCGATGACATTCGCGAAGCTACCAATGTATTGAAACCAGCACCAGTGCTATCTGACAAGGTGGTTAAGCTGGCTACCAGACCGGGTGTCATTCTGCAGCTACAAAGCTCAGACCTTGATCCCAACATTCCCTTCGACAGTCCGCTTGGCGGTCAAGTTGCCCTCCGCCGAGAGATCACCTATGAACTCGAAAAAATTAAGAATCCAGAATCGCAGACGGTTCCCCGCTATCGTCTGATCAGAACCGCTTCTGTCGAAGAGAAACCCGGTCATAAAACGACTCAGCGCCAGACGATAATCGACAACATTCGTGATCTAATCGTCTATCGAACTATTCGTCGCCCCTTCAAACCTGCTAATGTCGGCGGTAAAGAGGATCGACTTGTGTTGCCTCTGCCCCTCAACCAGTCTGGCACAGGCAATAGTCTGGTGCATCTCAGTATGGTTCTAGAACGAACTCGCAATAGTACCGAAGTCGGCGAGGTCTACAGCATAAGTATGAACACAAGTTTTTATAAACGTGGAAAAGAGATTTTTAAAAACCCATGAGAAGATATCTTAACAAAAAGTCCGGTTCTGGATATCTTATTGTTCTGGCTTTTGCCGGAATTCTTCTTATCTTTTTCATGATTTATGGAACGTTTAAAAGTGGCCAGCAGCAGCTACAGTCGAAAGATGTTCGCCGTTTTATGACCGCCAGTCTGGGTGAAAGCGCACTCAACTGCATAGTTACTGAGCTCAATGCGAATCGCGGTTTCAGCACGCATCGATATTATCGCGAAAAGGGCGACGAATATTGGAATACACCAGTGAAGACCCGAGAAACTCTGCTTGGCGACATGAATGAGATTTTTGTGAGTGGTATTAAAAAAGGCATTTATCAGGGCGGTTCACAATTCGGCGAGTTCAAGGCCAAAGTTGCGCCGATTTATAGCGCTCGTGAGAACTCTAAGACTAAGACTCTGCTCGAAGCCGAGATGTACACTCGTGCCGAGATTGTGGTAAAAGTTGGTGCCGGCTGGGGAATCAAAGAAGAGACCTGTCGTAAGATCACTGCAATGATCGAAAGACGCTACCCCGCTACCGAGAATGTGCTTTACGATGGCGAAATGCTTGATGTCGGAGTTCTTGGCCCATTCCCGGGTCGCGAAAATCAGTTGCGGCGAGGACGCCTCTATGGCTACAACTGGATAACCTTTAATACTGCCGGTGGCGGCTGCCGTGGCTCTGAGCTGCAGGAAATGGAAAAAATTGAAACGCCTGGCTTTATTCGAGCGCTTAAAGACACCCGTATTTCATTTGCTGACGGCAGTGTCATGAATTTGACATCGGCCAACGATTCAATTCAAATGGACAAATTTGACCCACGCGATGGTTTTATAGTAGACGGCGCTAATGGTGCGCATCCAATCAAGCTGGCTCGCCTGCCGCGCGAACGCATAAAAGCGACTGCCGATCGTTACCGCAAAACATACGGCCTGACAATCAAAGACGGCGCGCTTCCATATGGCAAATACAGCAATCCCTATGATCCTGGCACAAAATATGTTGATCTTGATTTCGGGGATTACCGGGTTCTCAGAACAGCCAGCAAAAGCCCCGGTCGTGCAGATGCCGACGATGATGCGAGTCCAGGGGCAGGTGACGACGAGGGCGAAGATGGCGACTCCGGCTCTGACTACTCTACTGCTTCAGATGACCCAGAAATTATTCGTAAATTGCGTGGCGATAAAATTCTCATCTATTCAGAGGTGCCTTTGCGTGTTTGGGGCTGCCCTGACCGCACTGTAACAATTTACAGCACCGGAGATATCGTGGTCGGTGGCGACTTTAACCAGAATCCGCGTACCCCGCAGCTTTATGAGAATGACGATTACATGAATTATCGCTTCCCGCTTGAAAATGGTAAAGATCGCCATAAGGTCGGTGCCATGCTTATGTCAGAGGGGCGTGTGCTTATTGATGTTTCGCAGCCAACCCTGTTTGCCCGCAATGAACTTAAGCCGTTTTTCCTTTGTGCCCTGGCCCGGAGTCTGCATCCTTCTACGTCCGAGATAGAAGCTGAAATTAAATTCATACTTTGCCCGCTTAACCCTGACAACCGCAAGGCTCTGGTCGGACTGGGAGAACTGGGAACCGATGGCAACTTCATGCCCCGCTATGGAAGCATCGCATGGCTGTACAATAACAAGGAAGTTAATTCCGGTGGTCAGTATCAGGCGAACCTTGAAGATCTGATAAATTTCTTTACGCCAGGCGGCGGAGATAAGCCCAGATTCGGAATCAATGACGAAAAGGTTCGCAACGAAATTATCGATTATTTTAAAACTGCGGTAAGAGATGTTGGCGATCTAACAACTACCGAGCAGGATCGCCTTTTCGACATGGCCTGGAAACAGGCTGTAATCGAAGAAGAAACCGCGCCTAATCCATACAATGGTGCGATGGGCCTCATGATGGGCTTATTTGAAGAGGCCCGCAAAGATCCCAATGATGGACTGTTTATCCCGGAAATTACGATCAACGCTGTCCTGGTCAGTTCAACCCGCCGCGCTTCGCGATTCAGCATCGGCAATTCGGCCGAAAAGGTCGATGATGAGATTGGAAATGCCGGCAGTAAGCAATATATGCGCCCGCCCGGCTTTGTTATTCAGAGAGTTTATGGCGGCGTAATCCGCCTGGCCAGCAAAGAGCCGGAATATTATATCTCTGGCGCTCATACCGGTGCCAACATCCTGCATCGCCGCATCTGGGATCGAACGAATCTCTACAGCGCCGGCTTCAGGCCGCTTGAATCGCCGGCAGCGCACAACCTGCTGACCTATACCGAAGAAATGATTTCAGAAAAAGAATACGACAAGTTTTAGATTTCGTTCCTTCCTTTGCTTTGTCGCTTTTATCTTTCAAGCTTTTTCGCAATGGTTTTTTTTAGCAGGCCAGCGTTAACAGGTTTGGAAATAAAGTCGTCGAATCCGGCGGCGAGAGCTTCTTCGCGGTTGCCATTTATCGCGCCGGCACTTATTGCCACGACCGGGATTCCTCGTAAACCCACGTCTTTCCTGATTTCAGTCAGCACTTCGTGGCCGTCCATGCCAGGCATGGAAATATCCATCAGAATTAGATCGGGGTGGTAATGCTGTGCCTGTTCAATCCCGTCTGCTCCATCTTCTGCTTCAATAACGGTGTATCTGTCTTGAACCATCGCCGCCAGAGTCTGTCGACTGTCTGCATTCTCCTCGACTATCAGTATGAATGGTCGCCGGAAAGATTTCATTCTGGTGGATATCCTGGCCGATGAAGTCCGCACGTCCGGTGGCCAATCATGGATTTCAAGTTCGTCATTCTTTTTGTTCAGTTCTGCCAGCTTTGCTTCCAGTTCACGGCTCTTTGTCTTTAAAAGCGCAGAAGATGCGTGGAGATGCCGAAATGTTAGAACGCTTGTTAATCTAGCTGTTATAAGGCTCCAGCAGATTTCCACCAGGCGTACCGCATGGTCAGAATAATCATGCTCATTTGCCAGAGAAATCAACGCCACGACAGTTTGTTCCGAAAGAATTGGGATGGTGATGATCTGGCAGGGATTAAACTTCTCGCTCCCAGCTGCGGAAGTGAAACACGAGTTCTTTGGGATGTTTTTAATCAATTGGATGCTCCGGGTAGCCAGAGCCGTGCCGAACTCACTATCGCTTTGCTCCGTGGGATCCGCGGGAAATGAGGCGCATGTGTCGAGGCCAAGTCCTATTGTTGCAAACAGCTCAAAGTCAGTTTGCCGACTATCCAGCAGATATATCGCCGCCGCTTGTGCACCTGTGTGTGCAAGTAACGTCTTAAGTAATATCTGGCAGAAGATGTAAGGGTCATCCTCCTGAAGAATTTCATCGGCTATCTGGGCTGCTTTGTCCTTGACCTGCAATTCAACTTTTATCGTGTCGGCCATCAGGTTGAAAGTCGTCGCCAGCTCACCAGGCTCGTTAGCGGAAGCATACCTGCTGCGCACATCCAGTTTGCCCTGTCGATACTGGCTGGTCACGGCGACTAATTCTAACATTGGTTCATTAATCCCCTTAAGAAGGAGAGTAATGACACAGATTGACAGAAATAAAATAACGCCAAGTGTTACCCCAAGCTGCCATTTTATTGTGTCCTGTGATTCTGTCGCGTTCGAAAAGAACTCGGCGCCCCTGGCCTGTGCGGAATCACTCAATATCTTGAACTTTTTGAGAGTCTCAGTGACGTGAAGACCATCTTCACCTGTCGATCTGACTCTTTTAATGGCCTCGGCCTTCCTTCCTGATTTCAACAGTTGGATGGTTACCGTGCGAATAGGCTTCCACTGGGCGAAGGTCTGGACAAAATCGTCAATTTCGCTTTTAGAGCCAGGATACCGATCATGCAAAACGTCGAATTCCTTTTGCACCTCTAACTCTAAGGAATCAAGCCCTTGAATGACCTCCAGTCGCTCCTGGTCTTTGTCCATCAGACAAATTTCCTGCATGCCTCCACGAATAGACAGAATGTCGGCTTTGATTTCACTTAGCGCCTTCTGAACCGCAAGTGGATGGTCATAAAGCTCCTTTGTCTGCTGCCAGGCCTGCTCGGTTTGCGTCCAGACTACAATCCCGAGGAACACTACAAACACCAGAATAATACCAAAGCCCAGAAGCAGTTGAGTTCCGATTCGAAGGTTTTTCCATCTCATAGTGTACCTCTCTATTAGGTTGTAAAAGAAACATCAAAGTCATGCTCAAGAGGCATCGCTTCAATGATTTGCTTTAATTGCCCGTCAGCTAGTTCAGATCCTGTTCTCTTTGATTGTCATGCCCTGTTTCTGCCATATAAGAACCACTGGCAGACAAGATACATTATATGGCAGGGACTATCTCTCTCATTTTATTATACTCTCACCGCATACTACCTGAATTTTCTGCTGGGAGCAAGGAGGGCTAAGACGCCTGACAACAACTGACCTTAACGCGTAATAGGTCTGTGAACCCCAGCCTGCGAACTGGAAGAAAGGCCAGTTTACGATCAGATATGCCTCACCCGAAGTGATTCGCTTTTTGCCCCAGCGCTTCCAGGGCTAATTCTACATTTGCCAGAATAATTCCGAGCATGTTGTTGAAATCACATGCAATGCCAGGCGTTAATCCATCGACAGACTCAATTTAGTTGCCTGATAGCTGCTAATAACTGGTTTTGCTGCTCTTGCCCGCAATGCTGAACAGCCAGCCGTTTTGCGCGGTAACTCCGGTCGCCTTGTCGCGAAGATAGATGTCGATAAAATAGTTGCCAGGCTTGAACGCTGAACTGATTTTACCTGTAAGAATGCGGGTTTTTGCATCAAAGCTGAAGTCTACTTTTTTGCCGGTTACCTTGGCGTTGAGAACGTACTTCTCGGGTGAATAATCGGCAAGATCATCGAGACGACAGGTAAAGGTGGCGAGCTGTGCAACCACCTGCCCGGGCTCAGGATACTGCTGCGAAGCCGGGAGAGCACTCATGCCGAATCTGATGAGAAATTTGTTCATATCATCAGTGGAATAGATAACCTGGCGCTTGACCTGGTAGGGCGATAGCCCCTTGTAACTGGCGCCGCCATCGACAGTGATGGCACCGGCGAAGCCGGAGTCACGAACGAGCTTTAAGGTGCGGTCTGTATACACGCCATACGGCCAGACCATAAATCTGACCTTGTTCTTGAGTCGATTTTCAATGATATCCCTGGAAGCGATTATTTCCTTGTCTAAAAACTTTTTCTCGAGTTCGAGGTCTGCATAATGTGAGGCAAGATTTGAATGGCTCATTGAATGGCATTCGACACTCCATCCGGCATCAATAAGCTCTTGGAGTTGTTGCCAGCTCATTGCGCTCTTTGAGCCAATAAAAGACGGATAAATGCAGACAATACCCTTGAATCCAAATTTTTTCATTACCGGAAAAGCGTAGTTATATACGTTTAGAAAACCGTCGTCAAAGGTTATTATAACGGATTTGTCGATCTGTGGGCCGTCTGATGCCAGTGCTGCGAGCAGTTCTTCGGAGTTAAGGGTCTTGTAGCTGCGCTGATGCAGATATTCGAGCTGCGCTGTGAATTTTTCGAGCGAAAGCGAGAATTTACCGCTGGCTACAGGCTCAATCTGGTGATAGCAGAACCCGGCGATATCAGTGCGAGCGGCCAGGTTGACGGTGAAACTGATAAATATTAGTGCAAGGGTCAGTATAATGTGTTTTTTCATAGGTTTTCCTGTAGAGAATATATCATAAAATTGGCAAAAAAAAAGGCCACTAAACCGTAGCCCTTGATCAAGGAAAGGAATGATTGAAGACAACTGACGAATGAATCGTGCAGTGTTGTGAATACATATGCAATAGTTGTGCCAACTTTTGGCGGCCCCTATTTAAGCGATTTTGCACATTATCTCCTTTGCAAAGTCTCTATTGATAAATAATTATACAGACGTGCCTTTGCTTGTGTTTAAAAAATGAACAATCTTACTGCTTAATCTTTGTACATGACACAAAACCAGAAAAGAAAAAAGACCGCCCTACAAGGGGCGGCCTTCTTATCCTGGATAACTATTCTCAGTCGGGCAGATTAAAATTATCTGGCAATTGGATGGTCGAAACGGCGTGCTTGTAAATGAGCTGCTTTTTACCCTCTGATTCGAGTAAAACTACGAAGGTATCAAAATCAAGGATGGTACCCTGAATCTGAAAGCCTTTCATCAAAAAAATCTTAACAAGTTCTCTTTTGTCTTTCAAATACTGAAGAATATTATCCTGGATATTTATAGCAGGCATTTTTCTTACCTCCGAATGGATTCTTATTGTTAATAGAACATTTTAGCAAAAAAAGCAAACTCAATTTTCATGATGAGAGCATTTAACCGGTTCACCGCTCTTTTTTGACCAGCTGCCTGAGTCCGGGCAAAGGGGTATCCCCATTTCGTCAGCAAGTTTTTCGAGATCGGCGCTGCTGAGATCATTGACTTTGCTGCTCTCTAAGATTTTGTTCAGACGCATGCAGCTGAACTTGCAGGAGTTTGCCGCGTTCATAAAAACGGCAATCGCCGGTGCCATGACATGATCTGAACAGGTTACAATACCCGTTTGAGCATCAACATGTGTCTTGCCTCCATTGGGGCAGGTGTTGATCTGTTCTAAACTATAAAACATGCGGTTCAAAAAGCATCTGGTGTGGTCTAAATATCTCATAATCAGGCGCATCAGAATCGGGTTGATAATTTTCAGGCGTTTCTGAACAAACTTGTCAACCTGCTCAAAATCAGTTGAAACGTAGATAATGTCCTTGTCGTAGCGGACTCTGATCGTGCTTTCGATACCAATTTTGCCGGTAAAAATCTTGAAGCCGAAGAGTTCTCTGGCAAAGCTGCGCATGAAGGCTTCATTTTCAGTTTTTCCCGTAGTAATGGTCGAGAATTCGTTAAGATTGCCGTTTTCGTAGGTGTACCTGGTATATATTTTTATGAATGGTCGGAACGGGTTTGCGATAAATGGGCGCACAAAACTCGGCAACAGCTTGCTTATCGCCTGCCAGTCGTAGATTATCGCTGCAAAATTGTTCTCGTCATACTTCAGAACCGTTTTCAGCAGGTCTATTGACGCGCTGTCCTTGAAGGGGCTGGCACTGATGTAAAGCGAGTTGCCTTCTGCCTGCATAAACATCTGTCGTTTGCTCTTGAAGGTGAATTTTGTCGTTGTATCGTTCTTTGTGGGTTCTGGCACGCCACTGAGCTGGCAGAAAAAATCACTGACGAGTGTCATCATTATTTTTCCTGAAGTGTCTTTTGACTCGATACGAATAACAGCTGTTTTGCCGAGGCGTCTGAATTTATCTATGAAGACGGTAACAGACTTGCCGGCAAATGCATTCATACCCGGCAGAAATGTCTGAATCTGTTCGAAAAATCGCGGCCCAAAGGCTAGGGCGATCGGGTGACCAGTTACCGGTGGCAGTCCGGCGAATAGTTTTTTGTCTGAAGTTTCTGTTGTTTCTTCTGTTTTTTCAGCTGCTTCGAGATTGCTTTCAGTGTTTGCGTCAACAGGCGTTTCAACTGCTGTTGCTACATTCTCGCCAGGAGGAATAAGTGCCTCTGTTTCGCTTTCGTTTTCAGCAACAGTAATTTGGGGCTTTGCATCGTCAGCGAGCTTATAGCTGCTGAACAACGGCTCCTTCAAAGACTTTTCGCCGTTCTTGATTTCTGAACAGAGCTTGGTGATTTCGATCGCTTTATCGAAAAGCTTTTCCTCCTGATACATTCTGGCAATGCCCATCAGGATGTTGTTTATTTTATTGCGATCGGCATTCTCGCCAAAGATGTTGTGATAATCAGCCAGGGCCTTGTGGTAGTTCTTGAGTCTGATTGCCACATAAAGAGAGTTGTCAGGATCATCGAGCTTGGGATCTTCTTTGTAGGCCTCTTTTAAATAGCTGAGCGCCTGATCGAAGTCATTGAGGTCAAGATATACGCGCCCGATATGCAGAAGAATTTCACCCTGGCCAGGTGCGATTTGCGCTGCCTTGAGCAACAGCGGGAGCGCTGTGTCGAGCTTGCCAAGGCGGTAATAAGCCCAGCCGAGTGTGTCGATGTATGAGGCGTTGTTGGGTTCAAGTTTTACCGCTGATTTAGCCATATTCATGGCTTCGCTTAATTTTCGATTCTGTTCAATGTAAAGATAAGCCAGATTATTCAGTGCTTCAACCGCATCAGGTTTGATAGCGATAGCTTGTTCGTAATGTTCGGCAGCCTTTTCGGTTTGTCCGGTAGCGTAATAAACGGTTCCCAGGTGATAGTGAGGCTCATACACATTTTTTTTGATTGCCAGAGATTTATTCAGCTCTTCCTCTGCCTTTTTGTAATCGTGGTTTTTAAAGGCCGCCCAGCCAAGACTGTCGTGAAAGCCGGGATTCTCGGGATTAATGTCGGATGCGCGCTGACAAAGCTCCTGTGCCTCCTTGGAATTTACGCCGTATTCAGCGTAAAGATAGCCAAGATTGTTGAGAGCGTGGGGATTGTGCGGCGAAATAGCGAGGATTTTCTTGTAAACAGCCTCTTCAAGCCAGAAGGGTTCTTGTTTGCCAAGACCCTGATAATCTTCGTGCAAACCCATATAGATGCCCAGCAGAGCGTTTTGCAGTTTATGATTGCGTGGATCAAGCGATGAAGCTCTTTCGTAGGATGCAATCGATAAAAACAGCGACGAATCCATGGAGCCGAGAAAGCGAAATGCCTGTCCCATCACAAAATAGTAGTGCGCTGTGCGAGGAATCATACTTAGAGCGCGTTTCAGGTCTTCTTCCGGCTTCATTGGCGTGAAATAATCATTGGGGCGATTGCGCAGTAAATGAAAAACGATACCTTTGATCAGCCAGTAATCTCCAGCCTCTGCGAGCAGTTCTTCGGCATCGATAAGCAGATCCTCGTAGGCCTGATCTTTTTTATTGCCGGGGTCTGGAGACCGATCCTGACTCAGAAGCAGGCCAAAAAAGAAAATTTCAAGTAATTTTTCACGGTTGCTACTCTTCTTTTTGCCAGCGCTTGAAAAAATGTCGCTGCCTGCTTTTATAAGTTCATCGCGCCGCGGTGCGTCTGAAAGTCGCAAGAGGCTGAACCAGCGGTTAATGCCGTGTAGTTGCTGTAATAATTCGCCTTCGTGCTCGATCATAAATTTTTTCAGAAGATGAACATTGAAGTCGGAGGGCTTGCTTTTTTCGAAGCGTATCTCTTCGAAACCAAAAAGGGGCAGGCCAAAATCAAAATTTACCTCAGCCTTTGCCTGGCTGCAGAACGCACCTGTCAGTAAGACTATCAGTAACATGATTACAAGCGAAAATTGTTTGCGCACTTTTTTGCCTCCGCCGTTCTATTTCAATTCAGGTGCCCCTTATGGGCTGACAATTAGAGCCACATCTCCCGCAGTGTTCACAGGATGTAAGCTATACTCGATCATTACAGGATTAAACTGCTCTTTAGGTTCAGTCATTAGAGCACTGCTCAGTGGGGCGAGACGGTCGTGTGAACTCACTGGGTCCAGACTCGCACTCTTTTCATGGTCTGACCAGCCGCATCAATACTCAGCTCAACGCTGCCGGGCTGATTCATATCGGCATTGGTTGAAAACTCGATTACCTGCACATTGTTGATTATCTGACCGATCTTTTGGAACCACTCATCGAGCTTTGAACTGTCTGGTACATACGAATAATAGCCATCTGTGCTCTCTGAGATGTCGCGAAGATTTTTGATGTCAAGCCAGCCAAAACCAAAAACAAAAACCGCAATGTTGTGGGTCTGACATCGCTTGATCACGCTTTCAAGGGAGTCTGTCGAGGCGTTATCGTTGCCATCGGTTGTAAGAATGATAAAACGCAGGTGTGGGCGGGATTGAACTTTTTCTATGCCACGACTGATTCCGTCAAACAACGCAGTGTTTTCGAGTTTGATGCGCTTTTGTATGGCGGCAATAATTTCCTGGCGATCTTCTGAAAGCTCAAGAATGTCGTGAACCCGGCTGTTAAACTTTACTACAGATGCAGATAATGGCAGACTGATCTGGTTTATCAGTGCTGAGTAGTTGGTCTCAATGGCGGTTAGATCCTGGGGAAACATGCTGCCAGAATAGTCCATGACCGAAGTGAAACTGATAGGAGCAGCCCACTCGGAGTACATGTGCAGTGGGCGGGCGCGGTCTATTCTGGCGTCAAGATCCTGCCCGCTGTTGCTGACCACCTTCAGCTTGACATCGCTTGCATTAAGGACTTTTACCGGACTGCCATCTTTGTCGGTGACAGAGACAAACAGACGAAATTTGCGGGCTTCGTCGCGTTCAAAGCCATGAATTCGCAATGCAGTGTTGAAGTCGTCTTCTGGTTGCAGATTGGGGTGATAAGAGCTGAAAAAAGACAGATAACGCCTGAGGCTCTCAAGAAAGCTGTTCTGCGCGCCATAATTTGAAGAGAGAAGATACCAGAGCAAGCCAATCAACAGCAGAAGAATAATGAATAGAAACAACAGATACTTCCCGACTGGAATTCTTAGTCTTTCACTTCCGGGAGCTATTTCAACCATTTGTCTGTCCTCAAAATGTTATTAGAAAAGTACATCTGCTGTCTATGGCTACCTTTATCGTGTTTGCCGCGTTCAGCTGGCTTCAGAATCTGCGTTGACAATGCCGCCCGGGCGCTGACTTAGAATATGCTCGAACTGCTCGTTGTAATCCTGAAGAATTTTGAGAATACCCCGCTTGATCGACAACAGCTCATCACTGGCGGCGCTGACTTCGTGATTCTTTTTAATTTCTTCTTCAATAGATTCTTCAACCTGTTGTACCTTCTCGGTCATCATTGGCAGGTATTTGCTCACTATTTCCCGCTGTTTCGGGAACGGTAGTGATTTCCAGTATTCGCTATAGACGCTTCTAATCAAGTAAATGCCCATAGTGTTGTTTTTGAGATAATCGAACATCTGGGTGATGGTGCGGCCAATAGGTTGCGCCTTATCCTGTTGATACCAAAGTTCGAACTGAACCAGCTCGTTGTTATATTCAATGCCATGCCTGGTTGAGCCGACATCTGAAAACATTTCGTAGCGCAGCAGCAAATATACCATGTAGTGCTCTTCGAGCTTTTTGGCCGGAATGAGTCCATAACTTGACCACAGAATCGGGTAAGCATCGTTGGTAAGAATTGCATGACAGTTAATCTTGGCGTTGTTCTGGCGATACAGGTTATGCCACTGTGTGATCGCGCTGATGTTGTATGGCGCAATGCCATGCAGAGTCTGCAGCAGGCTTATCTCATATGGATTGCGGGTTTGTGCGATGGTAACTCCGATGTCACCTTTGCGCAGCGCATCTTTGATTTCTTCAGAGAGCTTACTGTTTTCATCGGCAATACCTAGAGTAACTATGTTCATGCGTTGCGTGCTGTTGTTTCCGCGATCGTTGAGGGTCATCAGTGGAGTTGCCTGGTTCATAAGGCTTTCGACAAGACTTTTCTTGAAGCCTTTGCGCACCGAATCTTTCCAGTGAATGAAATCTTCGATGCCGCCAAACAAACGACGTTCTACAATGCTGCGACAGTATTTTACGATATCCTTTTCGAGTGAACTGCTTTCCGGGTTTGTATATTTATCCCAGTTTTCGCCCAGATTAATTTTTACCAGGAAATCGCCTTCAATATCGTTATTTGAAAGGTCGCCGAGCAGATATTTGTAGAATGGTTCGATATCGCGATCTTCGAAAATGTAGGTTCTGATGAAGTTCTGAACTTTTGAGTAAGGTTTGATGCGGTCGAGGCACTGCTCATACTGGCGCTCGATCATACCGTCTTTTGAAATGCGTGTGAGCTTGGTCGAGAAAACTTCTACCTGTTTTTTTATCGACTGACTCTGCATGGTAAGAAATTTGAGATAATCCTCTGCACAGCCAATGCAGAACATCTCGTATTCCATGTCAACTGCTTCTTTGGCTTCTTTGAGCAGCTTGTCACGCTCCTCGTTGAGATCGGTCATGCGCAATACCGTGCCCAGCTCCATAAGCTTTCCGCCTAAGCCCGCAAAGCCGCTGAGACGTTCTTTCAAGCGGTTGCTGATCTCGCGATACTCGCGTTGTTCCTTGTCGAGGCGAATTTTTATTTCCTGCACCTTGCGACTGAGAATTTCGCGGGGGTAGCGAATGAGATACTTTTCAAAAGAGGTCAAAAAATCTATCGCTATATGAGCACCAAGATCAGGATTGTTGATAATTTCTATGACTCTTGCAAGCAGATGTTCGCCCGTTTGAACCGCAGCCTGTTCAAAGTTGACTTTGACCTTAGACCTGATCTCGTCCTTTTTGACCCGGTTCTGGTTCATTTCTTCAATCTGACGCAAAATAAAGTGCGAGGCTGATTCACCTTCTTTTTGCTTGCTGGTGGTGCGCATGGTATGGAACATCGGGTTGTCCCAGTATTGCTTGCGGTCGATGACATTCTTGGTCATTGTAAACAGTGCTTCAGGGGTCAGGTCAACCTTGCCGGGATTGTTTTCGGCGAATTCCTGAACCATGGAGTCGATAAGAATGCGATCCATAGAGAGACGTAGCCAGTAAGTCAGATCCATCGACAGTTTATAGGTGTAGAGCTCTCTGATGACGTCAAGCGGGTAGTAGAAGCTTTTAAATCCGGCAGAGCTGAAACATTTGAGCTGCTTTCCCTCAAGGTCTGAGCTAAGCTGCCCAAGAATCTGCGAAGCGTTGTCGAGCATTGAATTCTGTGCCTGGCGCATCTGAGTGGCCAGTTTGGTGAAGATAAACTCCGAAGCTATGGCATAATAGGTGGGTATGTCATCCTGGTTGCTGGTTCCGAGAAGATAACACTGGTCGAATGGTGTTTCTTCGCAGACAGCACCAAATGTTGTTGAGTCATTGCTTTTGCCAATCGGCCCAAAATTCACCATAAATTTGTTGCGGCGATCCTGGTTGATGATATCTTTGGCGCTTTTTCCATGCGCAAAATGTTCTTTGTTCATGAAGTAAAAAGTCTCTACCAGAGATGCATAACCATTACCTTCGAGACGGCCGGTAGAGTTAATGTTTGGGTCGATGGCGATCTGTGTAAACGCCTCTGGCGTCAGCATTATTCCTATGATGCTGGGTTTTCCGCGCCCACCAGAAAGCTGGTAGTAGGCCATTTTCATGAGATAAGCAACGTCAAGAAACATGCCGGCGCCAGAACCGCCGCACAGTGAGCCGACAATGTAGAATTCTGGAGTAAGAATCTGGCCCTGCTTGTTGGTGAGCGGCACGATTATGTCATCCTGGTTCACATTGCTGCGAGCCATAATCTTGCTCATTTTGGTTTTGATCTGTTGAAAAATCTTCTGAACATCAACAAAAACTCCAAAACGGCCGGTGAATCGAAATTGATGCGCACCCTGACTTATCTGGCCGATGTGGTTTTTAAGCTTCTGCGGAAACCACTCATATAGGTAGTTATATGTGTCAGAGTCAAGATTGCCTGTTATCTGACCTGCATTTTGAATGTTAATCTGATGATATTCGCTTTCGGTCAGTTTAGCAGATGTTTTTTCTTCTTCCTCTGACTGACTGGCGTCAAAAATGTCGGTATCAATGCACAACAGATCAATGAAATCAGGGAGTACCGGTTCTTTTCCACCCGAAAGTGCATAAGCTTTTTTGATCTGTGGGCTGTTGAGAAAGGTTTCTTTGAAATTAATCAATGACTTCTTGCCTGTGCCGCCCAGGCCTACAATAAGAGCCGGGTTCAGGGCAATTCTGTTTTCATAGTTTGTGCTCATTTTAAAGACGCTCCCGATTTTGGAGATAGTTTGCAGAAGTATAGTCTTGGCTAAACTCTCTGTCAAGAACTGCAAAAATAAACAGTTTTTTTAGTGTAGTTTTACCTTGTCGCGGAATCTGATATACTGGCATGACTTAAAGTTGTTAAAATTAGGTGGCTCTTATGATATTTAGTCATTAGAGCCACGTATCACGCGGTGCTTACCGGGCGAAGAACAGGAGAACTCTATGAAACCCCTGGAACTCAGCTGCATAGCCGGAGTCTGGAATACATCTCTGGGTCTTCTCAACGAAAACCTGGAAGGGGTCGGCAGCGACCTTCAACTCTGGTTTCCGTGGGGCGGCATCTGGCGAGGTCGAGACCTTGACGGTAGTCTGCCACCTACCGATTTCCCTGACGATCTGATTAAGCCAGGGGTCAGCAGATTTGGCGGCCGCTTCTGGAAAGCGTTTGCGGTAAATGGCACGAGCTGGCTGATCAGTGTGCGCGCGCCAAAATCGGCTACGCCGGAGATGGAAAACTGGGAGCTGCCAGAAAAGGCACTTGAATCAATTAAAATGCTGGCTGACTTTGTCAGGCTTGAGTGTCTGCTCGGCCTGACCATGAAAATTCTCGAGAATCAGTCTCGCGAAAACGCTGGGCACTGGGATCGAGTTCGCCATTTCAGCGTTGCTATTGGCTTTGAACTTGGACTGTCTCAACGCGAAATTGCTGATCTTGAGATGGCAGCTCTGTTGCACGATATCGGTAAAGTTGGATTGCCCGAGGAGTTGCTTGAAATGGCTGGCCCTCTGGACGAGGAAGAGCGCAAAAAAATCGAGGCGCATTCCCTTATTGGCTCAGCAATGATTCGTGAAATTCCAGGCATGGAAATGGTCGCAGAGATTGTTTTAGGACACCATGAGGCGATAGATGGATCTGGTTATCCGAGCGGTCTCAAGCTCGAAGAGATTCCTTACGGTTCGCTGATTATCGCGGTAGCAGACTCTTTTGATGCAATGACCCATTATCGGCCATATGCAACTGAGAGAACATATCTTGAAAGTTTTGTTGAAATGAAGAGCGAAAAGGGCAAGTTTGCCCCCGAAGTGCTCACAGCACTGGAAAGAGTGCTTAAAAATCTGGGGATTCTTGATAGCAAGCCGCTAGTCGGCACCAGTGAAGACTGGTAAATCAGCTGGAGGAAAAATGAAACTAAGATTGTTGTTTGTGGTTTTGGCTATTGTATTGTCGACTGTCGTTGCAGCGTCTGCTGATACCCTGCGCGTCGGTGTTGTCTTGTCGATAGGCGGTCTTGGCGATGAATCGTTCAATGATGCCGCTTATCAGGGGATTATGCAGTTGCGCAAAGAAGGAAACAGCGTAGTTGAAGTTGTCGAGCCTGGTAGTATCAGCGGCATTGAACCGGCGCTGCGCTATTTTTGTGAACGCAAGATGGATATGGTCTGTGCCGTCGGTATTTTTGCCAATGACGCAGTGCGCCGTGTTGCTGCCGAATTTCCCGAGAGCCGCATCGTGCTGATTGATTCGGTTGTTACCATGCCAAACGTGCTGTCGATTCTTTTTGATGAAGAGCAAGGCTCGTTTTATGCGGGTGCTTTTGCGGCTCTTGCCAGTAAAAGTAATGTGGTAGGGTTTCTCGGTGGTATGGATTCGCCAGTGATTGCCAGTTTTGAAAGAGGCTTCAAGAACGGCGTCGGGTTTGTTAATCCTAAGGCGAGTGTGGTGTCGCACTATATCGGAGCTACACCCGAGGCCTTTGATATGCCCGAAAAGGCTTTTAGTCTGGGCATGGATATGGCAAACCAGGGCGCTGATATCATCTATCATGCCTCTGGTCGTAGCGGACTCGGACTGATTCAGGCCTCGCGCCGTGGGAATTTTATGGTTGTTGGCGTTGATTCAGATCAGAGCAGAACTGCCCCGGGGAAAGTGCCGGCAAGCATGGTTAAACGCATAGACAACGCGCTGGTAAAGGCTGCCGAAATAATGCGAAAAGATGCCTTTGCTGGCGGTATCTGGACCATGAGTCTGCAGGATCATGGTATTGAACTTGCTCTTTCACGTTTTAACCGCGACCTGCTCAATTCCAGTCAGCTTGCAAAACTAAAAGAGATCGAAGAATTTTTGATGTACAAGGGTCTCAAATAAATCACTGTACAGCCCTTGCGGCTTGTCGGTATATTCTTATAATCAATAGCATATTCGACTCTCAACTGGTTTTGTTAGCAGGAGGACATTCTTATGATGACCATGACTTATAATCAGAGGCAGAACGTTTCAGTGATGCTTCTTGTGTCAATGTTATTTTCAATGTGGATTGCTGTAGCGCCGGTTGGCCAGCTGCATGCATCTATTCTTGCCACGGTAAAGAACGTTGGAAAAGCTATTTTTGTTAATGGTGGAGCTATAGCGGCCGGTCTGGCTGGTGGCGCACTTGGTATGGCACTTGGTGGTGGCCCACTTGGAATGGCTGTTGGTGCAGTTGGTGGCTTTATAGTTGGCAAAAAAGTTCTTAACTGGACAACATCCAGCTTTGCCAATTTTGCTACAGTTGCCGGTGCGGTTGCCGGTGGTGCTCTGTGTATCGGCATGGGCCTGCCAATGCTGGCTGTCGGTATTATTGGCGGCGGTTTGATTGCTCGCCTCGCAGTAACTGCTGTTTCGAAGCTTTTCGGCAAAAAAGATATCTTGATAAAACAGGGCGATATTGACCCTGATGCTGCGGTTAAAGAGAATTCTGCCGCCGCCGATTTTATGGCTAAAATGACAGGTACTTCAACTGTTCCAGTTGCGAGTGCTCCAACTGCAACCAAAACGACAAGTGCTGCGGCTGCGCCAGTAGTTAGTGCCCCCGCCGCGGTTGATAACTCTCAGGTAGCTTACAATAATTATCTTTCAGCCTACAAACAATACATGGATGCCACTCAAAAGGGCAATGTCGCTCTGGCCAAGAGTTCATATGCCGATTACAAAAAGAACCTTGATCTCTATAACTCGTTGCTCAAAGGTGGCAAGTAAGCTTCATAACCAGTACAGGTAAAATAACAAAACCGACCCGTAAGGGTCGGTTTTGTGTTTCATGTGAGTTTGTAAATAATCTTTGTCTGTCAGACCTAAGGGCTCGAAAAGGTGGTGTTACGTGAAGTGGTATTTTCCTGGTCTCAGAGTCCCCAAGTATTGATGCGGGTTGCCGATTTAATGACATCGGGGCGGTTGAGGGCTTCAAGAGTTAAGACTGGCTTGGCTTCAGGTGCGAGCCGATTATACCATGTAATAAGCGGGGAATAATCTATGCAGCCGTCACCAATCGCCAGGTGCTGGTCTCCAGATTTATCGTTATCGTGAATGTGGCAGACCAGAATATTGCTGCCTAGCTTGTCAAGCCAGGCCTGCATGGGCAGTTCCGAAAAAAGGTTGTAATGACCGGTGTCAAAGCAAATTCCGGCGTTCCTGGAGTCAACCGTCTGCAGCAACTGATGCAGACGCGCTGGTGTTGAGTCGTAAATATTTTCGAAGGCAATTTTGAGATTCAACTCTATAGCGCGCTCAAGAAGAAGCTTGAGCGGTTCGGTCGCCCTCTGCAGCCATTGCAGAAAGTCAGAGTTGTTTATCATCTCTCCATACCCGGGATGAATAACGATTCGTTGTGATCCCAATTGATCTGCGACTTCAAGAGTTTTCAGCAGGCGTCCGAGAGAGCGTTGTCGCAGCGCGTTATCGACAGCTCCGATATCCTGTTCCATAAATGGGGCATGCATACTTGAAGCAAATTTGTGACTGTCAAGCATTGCCTTGAGACTTGCAACGGACTCGGCGCTGATATTGTCTATTGAATGGCTGCTGAAATACAACTCTGGAAACAGCTCGTAACTGGCAAGTAAAGCAAATGCTTCTTCTGTCATGTGTTTGTTTGAAAGAGTTGCGTGAATCTGTGCCACAGCTGTCAGGGTTTATCCAGGTTGTCTGGCATGGTGGCTTCTTCAATCAGCATTACTGGTATATCATCGCGTATCGGATACGATCTTTTACACTCGCAGCAGTTAAGTGTGTCTTTCTCGTCATCATGCACAATTTTGCCACGACAGGCGGGGCAGGCGAGAATGTCCAGCAGCTCTTTTTTTATAGGCATCTAATATACTCCCTCGCAGGATTATTGCAAAAACGGGCCCTCAGTATATTGCCAACTCCGCAAAAATTCAAGACCTGAATCACATCTGGTCGACAATAAACGCTTGGTCTGATATATTGCACTGCAATGGAGGGGCTGATGTCTGGAATACTTGTAATGCGATTGCGTGGACTTGGCGACATCATACATCTGTTGCCGGCTTTACGTATGTTGCGCGAACAGTATCCGAACGAGACGATCGGTTTTTTCTGCCAGCGCCCTTTTGGCCAGATAATTCCACCGGAATTGCGTCTCGAAGTGATTGAAATGCCACCCGGTGCTGGCTTTGCTCAACTTCTGGAATTGGCTCGACAAATTCGCAAGTATCGTTTTGACAGGGTATTTGATTTGTTCAGCAATCCAGCCACTGCAATAGTTACGGCTTTGTCCGGTATCAGGCAGCGTTACGGCTTTGATTATCGGGTGCGACGCTGGGCATACAACAAGACCTTTACTTCTGACAATCCTAACCGACATCTTATGCAGCTGTTTGGCGAGTTTTTTGCATTTTTTGGAGTAACCGGCGAGTTAAAGGCTCCAGATATCGTGCCATCTGCTGCCCTGCGTGCTCGTGCTTTGTCGGCATTGCCCATGCAGAATCGCAAAATACGACCGATGCTCGCTATCAATCCGCACACTACCTATCAGTCCAAATCCTGGCCAGAAGAGTATTTTTGCGAGTTTATCAGGCTCTGGTACGATGCCGTAAAGCAGCCGGTGCTGATTACCTGGGGGCCAGGCGAACGTGAAGCCGCTGAAGCCATGGCCGACAAAGTCGGGCGCCATCGAGCTTATGTTCACGACAAGCTGCGTATCGATGAATTTGCTGCATTGTTGAAGCATATCGATCTTTTTCTAACTTGCGACACTGGCCCGATGAATATTGCCTGGGCGACAAATACCCCAACCGTAGCACTTTTTGGTCCGACAACGCGCGAGCCGGTTTATCCACGTGGTGAAAAACATCTGGTGCTTTTCAGCGACAGCGTTGATTGTCTTCAATGCCACCACGAAACTTGCAGTCACAAGAGCTGTATGTTTTCTCTGACTCCCGAAAAGGTTTTCAATGCCATTGTGAATAAACATGGTTTTTGTAAAAGCTATGAATGAATATAGAATATCGGACGTGCTGTCAATTTTCTTTGCAGGATCCTGTTATGACAACCGAAACGAATGTCATTTCGAGAAGCGTAGCAATTTGCCCAAGGATGGGCTTATGCAGTTGCGCCACAGGATAGTCGCGCAACCTGCCGAGAAATCTCGATATTTCTCACCCTGCGAGCACTGCTCAGCGGGATTGAGAATATACAATATTTGTTTAATGAGGTAGTGATGCGTAAAGCAATATTTCTTGACCGTGATGGAACTCTTAATCCAGATCCGGGTTATATTTCTAATCCTGACGATTTTATACTTTTTCCTGGGGTTGGCGAGGCCCTTGCAAACCTCAAAAAGGCTGGCTATTTGCTGATTCTGATTACCAACCAATCTGGTATTTCGCGTGGGTTGATCAGCTGGCAGCAGCTCGAACTCGTTCATCAGAAACTCCAGAATCTTCTCGCAGCAGCTGACGCGTCGCTAGATGCTATCTATCTATGCCCCCATCACCCAGACTATCCACCGGTCAACGGCGTTTCTGCCTGTGACTGTCGAAAGCCGCAACCGGGCATGATTTTGCAGGCTATCAAAGATTTTGATATAGACACTCAGAGCTCATATGTTATCGGGGATCGCGGCTCAGATGTGAAAATCGCAATTAATGCCGGAATTCAGCCAATTTACATCGGCAAATCACTTCTGCCTGGCTACGAAAAAGTACAGACGTTCGTCGATCTGAAGGCCGCTGCCGAATGGCTGCTCAGAGAGTCTGCCAATAAAGTTTGACATTTTGCCGCCAATACTTATAATAAGCGCGGTCGCCATGCGCGAAAAATGACGTTTTCAAGGCATATTAATGGCTGTAAATGCAGATAACAAGGCAACGACAGGTGAGAGCAGTATCACTATCGTTTCGATTGCCTATTTCTTCTTTGTTATCTGCTCTTATTATGTGATCAAGCCCATTCGTGGCAGCCTTGTGCTTGAACTTGGTTCAGACTACATTCCGGTTCTCAACATTTTTTCGATGATTTCACTGATTGTTGGGAATGCAGCCTACAGTTGGATCGTCGGCAAGTTCAAACGTGATATTTTTATTCCATTTATCACCAGGTTTTTTGTGCTTTGCCTGCTTGTGTTCTGGATTACTTTTACCTTCGCAATCCCAATCAACAGCCCTTCTGAGATTCCGGAAGCAACAGCCATAAACGCTGAAGCTACAGGTTCGGATGAGTTAGCTGCTGCCTCCGATCTGCAAAAAGCGGCAGAGCAGGCTGCTGAATCGGCCTGGCTTGTTAAGATATTTTTTATCAGCGTTTATTACATCTGGGTGAATTTTTTTGCGCTGATGGCAGTGAGTATGTTCTGGTCATTCATGAATGACGTTTTTACAGTAGATCAGGGTCGCCGCCTTTATGCGATTATCGGTTACGGTGGTTTGCTTGGTGGTCTGGCTGGCAGTGCCTTGACTTCTCTGTTGGTTCAGCGCATTGGCACTTCGAATCTGTTTATTCTTGCGATAATACTGCTTTATCCGTCGATCTGGTGCATGCAGTATATCCATAATAACCACTATCGCTCCGAAGGTGTCGCCGATGAAGAAAACAAGCCTGTGATGCCGGCACATCCGCCCCGGCCATGGGACGGTTTTCTTTCAGTCTGCAAAAACCCTATTCTTATCTGCATGGCGCTCGAAATGTTCTTATACACTTTTTCGAGCACCATGTTTTTTCAGCAGCTTAACCGACTTATCGAAAGCGAGATTGGTAGCGATGTAAACGGTAGAACCCAGTTTATTGCAGGTTTATATGGTCGCATCAATATAATCTCACTGTTCGCACAATTTTTTGTCACCCGCCTGATGATGATGCTTGCCAACCCGATTTATGGGCTGCTGCTGCTCAACCTGATTCAGATCGGCGGGAGTTGCATTATGCTCTATTCGCCTGGCCTGACCGTGGTTTCGTGGGTGGTGATCATCAGGTATGCCCTGAATTACTCCACTGGAAGGGCATTGCGTGAACTTGTCTATATTCCTCTTGGCCGAGAGGCCAAGTATCAGGGCAAAGGGTTTATAGATACTGTTGTATTCAGGGTTGGCGATGGCCTTTCTTCAATCATACTGATCGGAGGGCTCAACCTATATTCTTATGGCACCTGGATAGACTATTTGATTCAGGCAGCGATGCTTGTTCAGTTTTATGTTATAATCAAAACCGCCGGCTTGTATGGTCAGCGCCTCAAGGTCGCTGATGTCTCTGTAGCATCGCCGGCTCCGGTTTCTTAAGCCAAAATAACACTTTCTGGAGGAATAAATGAGCGTTAAGATGATCGTGGTAGGTTCGGTTGCATATGATTCACTGCAGACTCCCAAAGGAAAGCGCGAACGCGCTCTCGGCGGCTCGGCCGTGTATTTTTCAACGGTTGCCAGCTATTTTACCAATGTTGGTCTGGTCGGTGTTGCCGGCAAAGACTTTGAGACTGTGCATGTCGACTTTTTGAAAAGTCATGGTGTCGATTTGTCCGGTTTTGATATTAAAAAAGAGGGTGAAACCTTTCACTGGGCTGGCAGTTACGGTGAAGATTTTGGCGATGCCACTACTCACGACACTCGTCTCAATGTATTCGAGTCCTTCGATCCGCAGTTGCCAGAAGAATATCGCAATGCCGAACTCGTGTTTCTCGGCAACATTCACCCGGCTCTGCAGCTCAAGGTTATCGAAAGGGTCAATAAACCCAAAGTTATTGCCCTGGATACCATGAATCTCTGGATAAACACATCCAGAGACCTTCTCAAGCAGGCTATTGCCAAGGTTGACATTCTTTTCATCAACTTACAGGAAGCAATGATGCTGGCCGAAGAAAAGAAATTGGCACCGGCAGTTCATAAGCTCCTGCAGATGGGCCCGAAGCGTATTATTATTAAAATGGGCGAACTCGGTGCCATGAGCGCAACTAATGAAGCGCGTTTTTTCGTGCCGGCTTATCCTTGTCTTGATATCACCGATCCGACTGGCGCTGGTGATTCTTTTGGCGGCGGTTTTATGGGTAGCCTCGCTCGCCATGGCGACTACAGCGAGATGGGGTGTCGCCGAAGCATGCTTTACGGCAGCGCCATGGGCTCAATCACTGTCGAAAACTTCAGCCTCGATTCATATCTTGCGCTCAAGCCGGAATTGATCGAAGAACGCTATCAGGCGCTGAAAAAGATGGTGACAGTAGATTAATCGCATTTTGTCTTTTTAATCCAGCTTACAAAAAACATACTGGTTTTCAAGACATATACGGGTTTCTAAAATACGTAGGGGTTCAGCAGACGCTGAACCCCTACGTGTTATTATACAGACATGTTAGAAGAAATACGCCTCGTCTGGCTTAAGATGGCATCGGCATTTGTCGGTGCGCTCGACTGGCACTTCTTTAACCAGGCGGATCAGGATCTTGTGGAGGGTTCCTATGCTGTGCTGAAACATTTTTACCACTTCTTTCGTGGTAACTTCTGGCACATCGCCGACCAGTCCGGCATCATAGTCTGTGATCATCGCCACGTTGACAATGCAGATGCCCAGTTCCTGTGCCAGTACAACCTCAGGATACTGTGTCATGTTTACGGTGTGCCAGCCCATGCTGGTAAACCATTTGCTTTCGGCTTTGCTTGAAAAACGTGGGCCATTGATGACTACAATTGTCCCAGATTCGTGCGCGGTGGCGCCTTCAGCACGTATGGCGTCAATTGCCAACTGGCGAAGCTGCGGGCAATATGGTTCGGCTGCCGAAATGTGCATGACATCAGGCCCGTCGGCAAAAGTGTCGTCGCGCCCTTTTGTTCGATCGATAAATTGATCAGTTACTACAAAATCGCCTGGTTTTATGTTGGTCTGCAGCGAGCCAACTGCACAGGGTGAAACAATGCGCGAGACTCCCAGTTCCTTCATCGCCCAGAGATTGGCGCGATAATTAATTTTGTGGGGCGGAAGACTATGATTACGCCCATGTCGCGGCAAAAAGGCAACCCTTTTGTCGCCGATCGTGCAGATGTCTATTACATCACTGGGTGCTCCGTAAGGCGTCGAAATCTTGATTTTCTCGACCTTGTCGACGGGCAGATCATACATGCCGCTGCCGCTGAAAATACCGATGTCGGCTTTGCTGGTGTTTCTCATATTTACCTCTTTATGAATAAATAAAACACAGGGGTTCGAAGGTGAACCCCTGTGTCTGTTTCGTATGCAACCGGTTATTCCGGGGTCAGGCGATCTGACTTTCGAGCTTGTAGATGATCTGGTAAGGTTCCTTTTTGTCGACGCAACGCTCATGAATTATCACTTTGCCGATGTTGGTGTCTGATGGAATATCATACATCAGATCAAGCATCAGTTCCTCGATAATTCTGCGCAGACCGCGCGCACCAGTGTTCTGATCGATGGCTTTACGGGCGATTGCCTGCAAAGCTTTTGGCGTAATTTCGAGGTCTACACCTTCCATCCGCATCAGTCGGCTGTATTGCTTGAGAAGAGCGTCTTTGGGGTCAGTGAGAATCTTGACCAGATCTTCGACCTGAAGATTGTCGAAGGTGGCCATTATCGGCACGCGGCCGATGAATTCTGGAATAAGGCCAAATCGCAGCAAATCTTCGGGCATTACGTCTTTGAGCAGCTCACCAACCCGTCGTTCGCTTTTCATCAACGGGGTTGAGCCAAAGCCCATAGTCCTGGGGATTGAGCGGGTCTCGATGAATTTTTCGACCCCCTCAAAGGCTCCGCCAAGCAGGAAGAGAATGTTCTTGGTATTGATCTGAATGTAATCCTGATGTGGGTGTTTGCGCCCGCCCTGTGGCGGCACATGCGCTATTTTTCCCTCAAGCAGTTTGAGCAATGCCTGCTGAACTCCTTCACCGGAGACGTCGCGGGTAATCGAGACATTCTCGCTTTTTCGAGCGATCTTGTCGATTTCGTCAATGTAGATGATTCCGCGCTCGGCTTTCTGTACATCGTAATCAGCGGCACGCAACAGGTTGAGCAGAATACTCTCTACGTCTTCGCCAACGTAGCCTGCTTCAGTTAGAGTTGTAGCATCGGCAATGCAGAACGGCACGTTGAGCAGTTTGGCCAGTGTCTGGGCAATGTGAGTCTTGCCAGAGCCGGTAGGTCCAATCAACAGTACATTGGATTTCTGCACTTCAACATCGTCTCGATGCGGCAGAGTATCTTCAAGTGAGATACGCTTGTAGTGGTTGTAAACTGCGACAGAAAGGATCTTTTTGGCGCGTTCCTGACCAACGACATACTGATCGAGCGTTTTAACGATCTCTTTAGGTTTAAGAGCATTCTGAAACGCAAGAGGAACGTCGTCGTTCATTTCTTCAAGGATGATCTCGTTACAAAGGCCGATACATTCGTCGCAAATATAGACCTCGGGTCCTGCAATCAGCTTGCGAACCTGATCCTGACTCTTTCCGCAGAAAGAACAACGGAATTGAGGGGTCTTTGAAAGCATGCTTACTCCTCGTTGGATTTAGCTTCGACTACTTTGCGCTGCACAACTTCATCAATCAGACCATATTCTTTGGCTTCCTTCGAAGACATGAAAAAGTCACGGTCGGTATCACGTTTTACCCGCTTGATCGGCTGGCCAGTGTGGTGAGCCAGAATGTCATTGAGCATATCTTTCATGCGCAGAATTTCCTGAGCCTGAATTTCGATATCGCTGGCCTGACCCTGAGCGCCGCCTAATGGCTGGTGAATCATGATACGCGCGTTGGGAAGGGCGTAACGTTTGCCCTTGGCGCCAGCTCCAAGAAGCAGCGCCCCCATGCTGGCCGCCTGACCCATGCAGATTGTACTTACATCAGGCTTGATGTACTGCATGGTGTCATAGATGGCCATGCCCGCGGTTACTACGCCACCGGGGCTGTTGATGTAGATTGAGATATCCTTTTCGGGGTCTTCTGATTCGAGGAACAGAAGCTGAGCTACGACCACATCAGCTATATTGTCATCGATTCCGCCACCTAGAAAGATGATACGATCTTTAAGAAGGCGCGAATAGATGTCAAACGCACGTTCGCCTCGACTGCTTTGTTCAATTACTATTGGTACGAGAGTCACGCGTCAGATTCCCCCTTGTTGATATCAGCGTCCTTAACCATATCGTAATTAATCTGGTTATTTTTGAGTAAAAAATCACGAATTTTTTGACTTCTTAGCGAAAATCTTACATTTTCTTCGCCATCAGACTCGGTAAGCGTGGTTAACAGCTTCTCTACGGTCATATTATATTCTTTGGCACGCTTCTCGATTTCTTCGCGATAATCTGCATCGGTTACTTCAATATTTTCGCGCTCACCAATGGCGTCGATGAGCAGCATGGTTCTTGTCTGGCGAACTGCGCGTTCCCTGAAGGTTTCGCGGAATTCATTGACATCCTTGCCGGAATTGCGCAGATAGTCCTGGATTGTGGTGCCGAATTGACGCCAGCGTCGATCAAGGCCTTGAATGAAAAAGTCGATTGTGCTCTGAACCATTGCTTCAGGAACGTCAAAGCTATAGCTTTCGATGATCTGATCTAGAATGCCTTCGAACGCTCGTTCTTCGGCATCATATTTGGCGCGCTCTTCGAGATCTTCTCTTATTTTGGTCTTGAGAGCTTCGAGACTTTCGAAATCGCCAAGCTGTTTGGCAAATTCGTCATTGAGCTCCGGAAGAGTGGGGCGTGATACACGGTTAAGAGTTACCTTGTAATCAAGAGTCTTGCCATAATATTTTGAGTTCTTTTCTTCATCACTGTCGATCTTGATTTGATAAGTGCGGATTTCGCCGACCTTCATACCCACGCAGGGGCTGAACAGTTTGTCGTTTTCGACCAGCTTGTGGGCTGCTTTTTCGTCAGAGAGTTCGCTGTCAACTGCTCCTTCGTGAGCGACTTCGATGGTGGCAGAAAAGTAGTCGTCAACTTCGAGGCTGGCATTTTCTACCGGTTCGGTTTTGCTGTGTTGCTCGCGAACCTGCCCAATTACCTTGCTAACGCTTTCTTCATCGACGATTTCTCGCTGTACCTGCGAAGTATAACTCTTATAGTTGAATTCGCCGAGTCTTGGTCTTACTTCAAAAACTGCCTTGAAAACAAATGGCTGTCCCTCGGCCAGGTTTGATTCTTCGAGCTCAAAACGGCTTACCGGGTGCAATTTGGTTTCTTTGATCGCTTGTGGGTATACTTCCTGGACCAGTTCTTCTTCAACCTGCTCTTTTACTGAATCTGGCCCAATGTGTTTAACCAGAACAGCTTTAGGGATCTTGCCCTGTCTGAAGCCGGGAATTTTGATCGAGCGTGCGGCACGTGAATAAAAGCTGGCGTATGCAGCATTAACTTTTGTGGCCTCAACTTCGACGGTGAGTGCGACTCTGTTGGCTTCCAGTTCCTGAACCTGTGTCTTCAACATAATGCAATAACTCCTTGAGGAGAGAATTTCTGATTTGCACAATAATACAAAATACCATGCACTGCAGCATGAATGCATAATTATAAACGAGATAGAAGTAAATGTAAAGATCGGGCTGAATCACTCTCTGTAATTTATTTGCTACGCGAAAATCCCGATAAAAAGCCCCTGGCAGTAGGTTCCTGCCAGGGGCTGCAGATTCAATTAAAGACTCAGTTTACACGTTTGCGTCTTTCTTCAAGAGTACGAATGTCGAGCTTGCGGCCTAGAACAGCAATGTTGAGCTTGAAATCACGGGTGTTGCCAGAATAATCTCTTGCATTGACTGTGAGCGAGTATTCCGGGCTTATGGCGCCGTTGTCATCGACATTTTCGAATCTGAAAACATGCTCAATCGGTTTGAGCATGTTTGCAGGAGTCGGCCAGTCCTTAGCTTCCACCGGAACTTTGTCGGTGAGATTGCAGGTAAGGGCTGAGATGCCAGAGTTTTTTGTGGCCAGATAGCTGTTGATGTTATCAACTGCCCTTATATAGAAAACCAGGCGGTTATTCTGCTGGCAGACAAAGCCCTTCTGGCTGTCATCGTTGACAGTCGAAACCGCCTCTGTAGCGACCATATATATGTCAAACAAATCTTTGAGGGCAAGAAGGTCGTTGTTGGGAATAGCGTTAAACTGGTGAGCGCCTGAGATGTCACTTTCTTTACCAAGATAAGGCACGTTACCGCTTGAGTAATCTTGCTTCAGACCAGCGCCACCAAATTCAGAAAAGCCGGCGGCCACATTCTGCTTGGTGCCGAACACATGATAGCGGTTGGTTCTGGTGTCGAAAACTACTACCTGGATCTCCGGCCCAATCTCGTCTTTGACTTTGAGTAGTTCGATGTTGCTCCAACGCGAGTCGTCGATGTTGCCGCCAGTTACCTGACCGCGCGAGTCGCCAGGAGGGATCTCATTACTGTCGGTCGGAAAGTGCGCAATCTCGTTTGAGGCAACTCCAGGTTTTGCTCCATCGGTTAACAGACTGTCACCGATTTCATTTTTAATTTCGTCATGTGCAGTCAGCTTTTTGCCGGCAGAATCTGCGCTGAGAGCAAATACCTTGAAAACTGGCTCGGGTTCGCTTTTGCCGCCGCCATCGTTGCATTCATGCCAAGGCCTTGGTTGCTGAACATTAAACTTGCCTGATATGGTGGTTGCCGAGCCAGCATATCTGCCGGTACTTCCATTCAATTTCTCTGAAGTGCCAATTCCTAAGCTGGCCTGGTCAACATCAGCTTTTTTCCAAGTCCATTTGGTTTCATGTTTAAAACTCTTGAAAATTGGCTTTTTGTCAGACAGACTTTCGAGATCAATAAGACCATAACCAGAATTCTTAAGTTGGTCCATGGTTAGATTACCTGCTGCAGAATACTCGTAGACAGGATAAGAGTAATAGACCTGCAGGTCTAGATTGGCTTTGTTCTGCACCAGAGAAACTCCGCCAATGTTAGTATTGAAGGTTTTGTCCAGATATGGGTTGGTGTCAAGCACCTTGAGTGTGAAATCAAATTGAGTAGGTCCGGTTGGTTTGAAGTTTTTGTCAGCGCCTGTGATTTTAAAGTCAGAAGCGATTGGGGATAGCGTATCGTAGACAATGAAATCGGTTGATCCCGCCTCAGCAGCGGACTTTACCAGCTTAATCATGATTTCTTCGCTGCACAAATAGTCAATGTCATTTGTTTTCCAGATTTCGCGCATTTCTGTAACGGCTGGAGTGATAATAGTTCCGCTTGCATCACGAACTGCCGCAACAAGAGTTACTCGATCCGACTCTTTTGTGTAGACCTTTTCTTTCCAGGCCCAGAACAGATTGCTGACCTCAAAGCCAGCACCGGGAGACCAGACTTTGAGTCTGATTTTTGATTGATCTGTGTTGCCGCTGAAGCTGGGTGTGTCGAACGTAACGCTGAAATCTGGTCCGGGTGTTCCGTTGACGCCATCTCCGCTCCATACAATCTGTGGATTGGATTCTAATTCGATCCCGGCAGCTTCATTGCCAGTTCGAATGAAAGCCTTGTAATCAGATGGACGAATAGTGGTAAGTTCCATCTCCATACCCTCGATCAACAGCCCTTCGCCTCTTATTACGACAGCCTTGTTTGGAGCTACCCTGTAAGCGAATATTTCTCCACCTAGGGGAATTGGTCGAAGAGTGGTGATCGGTATTTTTGTTGTCATCCATGAAACATTAGGAAAATTGCCATCAATAGCACTGGTGATAGTAGTGTTGCTCATTCCAACAATGTCAGCATTTCCAGGTGCCGGGTATTCGTTAGATTGATTGCCCAAGGTCGTTACTCGACCCTGATTGCCAGGTTTGACAAATCCAGACAGAATAGAATAGGGCCCGGTAATCGATGGAATAAAAGTATCTCCGGTCGAAAGACCTGTTTCACGGGCGAAGGCTTCCTGTACGCTTCCGCTGTTGCCGCGCACCGAGAAAAAGTCAGCCATCGACTGAATCGGAAAATATCCATAGCCATTTGGGCTGTCTGTTCCGGGTTCTCTTCCTATGCCTGCTTTGGTGCACCATTCATATTTGGAGCTTGCCAGAGCGTTGCCTGTGTTGTGGGCTGCCGGGTCCCAGACAATCTTGAAAGAGCTGGTAGTTCCCTGGGGTACAATATAAAAGAACTTGTTGCCCTCGGTTACCAGTGTCATGCCGTTTCCTGCTGCATCGATCGGCACAATTGCAGCACAGGGCTCGGCCGGGAGACTGCACGCAAACGCTTCCGGTAAAATTAATACAAAAACCAGAATCAGGGCACAACAAAATTTTGCAAACATGTGTTCCTCCTCAAAGGACTAGTTTTCTCTTGTCAGCTTAACAGTTTTGATCATCTCTTCCTTGCGCACACCCATGTCGCCACGATGAAGAGTCGCTTCACCCACGGCAGTTGTCTGTGCTGATATAACCAGCTGGCGCTCATCTGGGTTGGTATAAGCGCTGATTACCTTGAAATTGGTAGTGGTAAATTTCCAGTCGCTTTGAGTGATTCCCGGAATTTTCCATGGGAAGCTCTCGCTGCTGCAATCTGAATAGAAATCTACCAGCCCTTGCTGATTAGCGTTGCCGGGACTTGGGTTAAGCCCGCTGCCGGCAATAATTCCTCTAAAAGGACAATATCCCAGAGATAATACCCCAGCATCACAAGCTTCCTGCGGAAAGGCGCTGAGTTTAAGCATCATCATCTGAATGGCTGATTGGGCGAGAAAATTGGCCTGCAAAAAATGGATGTTAGTCAGGTTCTGCTGCTTTGATTCTTTGCGGAAATAGACCAGAGAGGCTGTGAAAATCATGATGCAGACAGCAAATGCCAGCACCAGTGGTAGAGCGAGGCCGTTTCTTGATTTGCTTTTATTCTTTAACAAGAAAAGCTCTCCTTGCCAGGAGTTCGAATTGACTGATTTCGTTATATTCACCGCTTGGCAATCGCCATTTTACAACCAGTTTTATATCTGCAAGGCGGCATAAACCCGCTGAATCAGGGTAGACCTCGGCGATTGTCATTGGTTGCGCCGTGCCAAGAGTGGTCCCGGGGGTTGTCTCCAGCCCGCTGGAGCAGTTCATTGGGTCATGAAATACAAATTTAGGAATGGAGAAGGCAAGTTCGGTGTTCGAAAACGGGTAAACTGTATATTCGCCTGAAAACTTGTTGCCTTTGATGTCGTAGTCAGCACCAAAAGACCATTCTAATGGAGCTCCGGCACCGCTTAGCAGGTTTTCTCTGGAGATAATGAACATCAGGCGATTCATTTCTTCTTTGGCGAGGTTGGCGGCAATGCCTTCGGCGTCCTGTTCGCGGGTGCCCCGGTTGGTGTAATTGAGCAGGCCAAAAATTGGCAATATGACAAAAGCCATGATTGTTGTGGCAATCATAAGCTCGGTCAGAGTTATTCCGCTGTTTTGCCTTGTGCTCATAAACTGTTCACCGGTACTTCGATTTTTGCACCTGTTTCGGCGATTACGTGGGCAAATTCATAGGCATTTTTGTCCGGATGATCGACTCTGACCTTTAGCGAGACCAGGCTTGCTACCATTGCTGTTTTGTCGTCAGGATCAAAGGCGTCAAGTTTGACCAGAACGCTGGCAACGTCCTCGATAATTCTATGGTTGTTGAAGATTCTTTCTTTGTTTTTTGGGTCTGATCCGTCTTCGAGTGTTTTCGTATAGATAATTTGGCCGTTTTCGAGCTTTAGTTCACATTTGAATCTTGCGCCAGGACTGTCGGCATCACCAGTTACATACGGCAGACAGATGTACCAGGAAGCGATATCGCTGTTGCCGGGCAGCTTACACCACCCATCAGCATCTAAACCGATAGCGGAATATGTAAGATTTAATTCATAACTGGCTTCTGTTATTGCAGTGCCACTCATGCTTACCACGGTAAGCGGGGTTGCTTTCTGCATCTCTTCTCTAATAAGGGACAGGGCGTTACGCAGCTTATTTTGAGTGTTCAGTGACCAGCTTCCCTGCTGAAAAGAACGCGAAAAGCTGACAAAGACCTTGTAGCTGATAACCAGTATCAGTGACAGGATTGTCGCGGCTATAAGAATCTCGACCAGTGTAAAACCACGTTTTTTTGTACAGCTCATACTGTTTAATTATACCATAGAGAGGTAAACATTCTACCCATTATTCAACGACTGATGTCGTCGAAATGTTTCAATACAGGGTTTAGCTAAGAGCTTTATGCTTGTCGGGCGAAAAAATGCTGGCCCCCCCCTGCTCCTGTGCTGTCATATGCGTATATACTGGCGTGGTTAGTTTCTGTTAATAAGTAGATTCTTCGCCGGTGAGTACTCTGAGGACCTCTGCAATCTGCTTTTTGTTTGATTCTTCGGCTTCTTTTAGCATTGCGTCAAGCACTATTTCTGCATCGTTTTTATACGCCCTGAAAGTGTTGATTGTCAGCCTTTTTCTGATTTCTATTGTTTCGTTCTGATAAAGCTGGAAAATTTTCGGAACGACTTTATCGGCTTGCATCGGCATTCTGGAAAATGACAATATTGCCCGGTAGACTATGCGGACATCTTTGTGTCCAAGCAATTTGTATATTTGTGGCACGCAGATTTCTGCTCCGGGCAGGCCGATCTTTTCGATAGCTTCGAGAGTTGCAAATATCGTGTCGACGTTCCCTGTTTCAAGTAACTGGGCAAATTTGCTCATTACTTGTGGAGTTGGGAGCCTGATCATGCCAATGCTCCAGATAATGCTATATTGCTTTTCGCTGTCGCTTTCGTTTTCATAATCATTCAGCAGTTTAAGCGCTTTTTCTCGCCCCATGGTTATTTCAATGGGTTCTCCCGGTATGCTGTCGAATGTTTGCTCGGGTTCGGAGAATTGAGGTTCTGCGACCTCTATTTGCGAAGGCTGTTTTGTTTCGCCTGCTTTTGTACCGGTCGCCGGTTTGGTGTCGGCAGGAGACTTTGCCGATTCAGCGGCTGCTACGGCTGCTACTTGGGCGGCTTTTGCCTGGGCAACTATATCTTTGCATTCCTGAATCATTTTCTTGGTGAGTTCAGTGTGTGTGCCATCCGGGTATTCTTTACTGTAATCGGTAAGCATCGCTTCTGCTCTTGTATATAGACCAGCGTAAAAACAGAAAGCTCCGAGATAGAACTGGTGTTCGGGCTTGTTGGCGTTTTTGTTGAAATACTCGAGTCCGTTGTTGATAAAGCCGTAGTCATTGGCTAGAATGCTGCGGTCAAGTTCGACTGCCTCAATGAATAGCCGGTAAGCTTCAAGATATTCACTGGATGAATATTTGTATCTGGCGCTGTTAAGCAGATTTTTGGCCTTGTTTTCGCCGTCTGAAGCGTCTGGTTCTTTTTTTGCAGGTTGTGATTTAGCCAGTTGCTGGAGGCGGATGATTCGAGTGGCAAGCCCATCGATGCCGGTCTGTAGTTCGCTCGCACGCATGAACGCCTTGAGTGCCTGTTCGTAATCGCTGTCAGCCTCGTAAACATAGCCGAGCGCCAGCCAGAGTTTGTATGAATTTCTGTCGGTTTTAAGGCGGCGAGCCAGCAGGCCTTTTGCCGTTGAGTAGTCTTCTTTTTTTATTAGTTCCTGTATCTGACTCAGAAAAGAAGATATGTCTGAGGCAAAGGTAATGCAGCTTGTCAGGAGAACCAGAATTATGGCAGCAAAAAATCTGCTAGCTCTCATATTTTTCCTTCTCTTGATTATGCGTAAACCTGAAAAAAACAAAGCGGGAGACGGGACTCGAACCCGCGACCATCTGCTTGGAAGGCAGAGACTCTACCATTGAGTTACTCCCGCAAAGGCCCTCTGATGAAGAATGCGAAGGGCGGGACTTGAACCCGCACGGTAATACCACTAGATCCTAAGTCTAGCGCGTCTGCCAATTTCGCCACCCTCGCGAAGGGCTTTAACCACCACAGTGTAACAGAAGTAAATTAACTTTGCAATAAAATTTTGAGCATGACTCTCAATCTGCTACTATATGATGTATGGATCTCCAGAACCCTGATATGCGCGCATCAATGTTAAGCTTTGATCAGTTCGATGAACTGTTCAGAGACGCTCTTGCCGAAATTCCAGAGCATTTTCGTGAGGGTGTTTCGCAGTTCATCATCGAAGAAAATGTTCACCACTACAGCAGCTATATGCGCGGACTCTATGTTCTCGGCCATTACATGCCACGAGGGCACTTCGGCAATCCGGTGGTGATTCTCTATTTCGGCTCATTTCTCAAAGCCTTTACGCATTATCGAATTGCGGATTTTCGCCTGGAAATCACGAAAACACTCACACATGAGCTGCTGCATCACTGGGAAAACCGCTCTGGTATAGATGATCTCGGCGACGAAGACCGCAATCAGCTTCTTGAATGGAAAATCAATACCGGATATGCACCTGGCACGGTTTCGACGGGCAAAAACTATATTGAGGCAGCTTTGTTTGTTTATCTCGTGTTTATTCTAGTTGGCCTGATGGCGCGCTGGATGGGGTTGCGTTGAATTAAGTCGTTTTCCGCTGGACTTGTTGCCGGCAAAATTTTATAATCGCAAATATGAACAAGACTATATTGGCTGAAATAATCAGTGTCGGCACCGAACTGCTGCTCGGCGAAATCATCGATACAAACGCCGCCTTTCTTGCCGAAAAGCTGCGCGACAAGGGTATTTTTGTTTATCGCAAGTCGACGGTCGGAGACAATATTCTGCGTTTGACTACAGCAATAAAAGAAGCAATGCAGCGTGCTGACTTGATCATAATTGGCGGTGGGCTTGGCCCGACCGAAGACGATATGACCAGAGAGGCAATCGCCAGCGTTGTAAACGAGAAGCCATTTATCGATGATCAGTTATTCGAGAATCTGCGTCAGATGTTTGTTGCACGCGGGCGTGAGATGACCGAAAACAATCATAAGCAGGCTTGGCTGATAGAAAGTGCGATTGCACTGCCCAATCCAGTTGGCACAGCTGCTGGCTGGTTCGTCACCTTTGACGAAAAAATGATTGTCGCTTTGCCTGGCCCGCCACACGAGCTTAAAAAGATGTGGCATGAGCAGGTCGAATCTCGTCTACCGATCTCTGATCAGTTTATTTATCATCGCACTATTCATACTGCCGGAATTGGCGAATCGGATCTTGCCGCAAGAATCGGCCAGTTCACGAACATGGAAAGCCCTGGAATTGGCACTTACGCTAGAAATAGCGGTGTGGACGTAAGGATTGCCGCAGTGGCACCAAGTATTGAGCAGGCTAAAGCTATTGCTGATTCGGTTATAATGGAAATTGAAGCTATTTTGGCTCCATGGATATTTGGCTATGATGATGAAACGCTTGTTTCGGCGATTATGAAACAGCTGACCGCAGCTGGTCAGACTTTTTCGTGTGTCGAATCGGTAACTGGCGGCAATCTGGCGGCAGAAATCACTGATTGCCCTGGCATAAGCTCATGTTTCAAAGGATCGTTGACTGCATACACGAATGATGTGAAAATCCGGGCAGGAGTTGCCGAAGAGCTTATAAGAGAACACGGTGTCGTATCTGAACAGGTTGTGTTGGCTATGGCTGAAACTGCCAGAAAAATGTTTAACGCTGACTGGGGGCTTGCCACCACCGGCGTTGCCGGGCCTGACGGCCTTGAAGGGAAGAAGCCCGGCACTGCCTGGATAGCCGTAGTCGGTCCGAATCTCGAATGGTCACAGTTGGTTGACTGGCCTGGAAGCCGCCAGATGGTCAAGAATCGAATCTGTCGAATTGTCTTTCAGAGCTTTTTTAAACTACTCAAGGAAGCAAAGTGCCGATGAATCAAACTATCAGACTCTTTTTCGCAGTCGAAGTGCCTGAAGAAACGCGAAACGAAATTGCCAAATTTGGCGAAACTCTTGATCGCTGCTGGAAACCGTCTCGACCAGGACAGCTGCACATTACGCTGTCTTTTATGGGTACTGTGGCGCCAGATGATCTTGCGAAAGTAATTCAGATCGGTGAAGAGGCTGCGCAGAAGCTCAGCGGTTTTCCTGTGTCTATATCTGATACTGCTGTTTTCCCTGAAACTGGCGAGCCACGGGTGCTTTATGCGCAAATTGATGGTGGCAGACCATTGCTTGATCTGGCAGGTGCTCTGCGTCAACAACTTGCCGACATGGCAGATCAAAAAAAGATCAAGCCGCACCTCACACTGGCACGCAGTCACGGCAATAGACCGGCTCGCAAGGTTCTCAGAAAATTCAAAGGCAGCTGGCAGGTCACTGATTTTGTTCTTTTCAAGAGTGTTTTGTCGCCAGATGGGATAACTCACGAGCCATTGCAGAGGTTCAAGCTCACCGCCCCAGTTCTGTGAGGTTTGTTGTGTTTTGTCTAAAATAAAATCGCGGCTCGTTACCAGATGGTAGCGAGCCGCGATTTATTTTAGATCAGTTATTGAAGTTTGCGTCGTGCATGGCTTTGATGCGGTCAAGTGATCTCTTTGCTTCGGCTACTTTGCGTTTATATGGTGCTATGTAATTTTCGATGATCTGTGTGCGGTTTGAGAGCAGTTGGTCGTAGTCGTCACGGGCAGACCTGACATCGCGTTCGTATGGTCTGAGATAATCCCTGATAATACTTTCGCGATTGTTTCTGATGTGCTGCAGATCGCGATTTGCATTGTCGAGACTCTGCTGTGCGCGTGCTATTTCTTCTGCCGGTGTTGTTGTGACCTTTTTGAGTTCGTTAAGCCGATCTTGAGAACGTTTTACACTTTGCTCTGCATTGCGCAGGCGATTTTCGTAGTCGCGTTCGGCATCGTGTCTTGCCCGTCGCAGGCGATCTTCGGCAGTGTCTATGTTGTCTCTGGCGCTGCGAACACGGTCTTCGAAGTTGCGTTCGGCAGCTTCTCTCTGGCGTTCAAGCATTTCCAAAGCGCCACGGTAATCGTTCTGGTGGCGATCCAGTATGGCAAAGCTGACCAGTTGCGGTTTCTCGTTCATGTCTCCGGCGAGAAGTTCTACTGCCTTGCGATAGTCTTTGCTGGCCTGCAGGAAATTACTGTCGTAAACCGTGGTGGCTTTGGTCAAATAAACGTCTGAAAGTCGTTTGAAAAAGTCCGGATAGTCATTGGGGCGCTGCGGGTAGTTGTATTCTTCGATCAGCTTGAGAGCTGTGAGTTCAGCTGAATTCTCAGACCAGGGAGCCAGGATCTCGAAGAGCCAGTAAACAGCTTCGCGCATGCTGCCATCAAGTTTGTAGCAGTCTACGACTTCGAGAAGATTGTTGTCAGTACGGCTCATTTCGAGAAGCCATTTAATTGCCTGCTGATAATCTGTCTTTGCCTTGTAACACGAAGCAACTCGGCTTCTGATCTCATCGGTGCGGTTTTCGACCTTGAGGTAGTATTCAATAGCTTTTTCATACTGACCTTGTTTCTCGAACGCGTGAGCTACCTCGAAAACCATCTTCTGCACCTGCTGTGCAGTCGATTTCATTTCGCTGTATTTCTGATTTACCAGAGCTTCGCTTTTTTCTATTTCGCTGTCGAGAGCTTTCTTTTTGCTGCCCTGAAACCAGCCGCTTGCTCCATCGTATTTGGAGCGATCCTGCTGAAGTTTGTCGAGTCTGAGTTCTGGTTCAAGCAGCTGAGTTTCAACGCTGATCAACTGTTTCTCAAGCTCTGCTATGTCCTTTTCTTCTACTGCACCAACCATGAAAGGATTTATAGCCATACTTAACGAAAAGATACCTGTTAAAATCAGATTTTTATTGATATTCATGTGGTTTTTTCCTTTCATTTTCTCAGCGTGCGTCAACGTATACATCGCCAAGCTCGGCTTTATTGAAGTATACGGCATTGCGCTGGCTGCCATTTTTAGACATTACCCAGATCTCGGCGGTTGCATTTTTAAGCTGAAGCTTTTTTTCACCGGCGATGGTTTCGATTGTGCCAAGAGTAGCAAGTTCCTTGTAATTGTTCTCGGCCAGATATCTGGTCGGATCTTTTTCAATGACTGATTTATACCAGGAGAGTTCACCCATAACGCCGTTGTTTGCGTTTGGCGAGATGTTGAAGTCTACTGATTTTTTGCCTGACCAGAAGCCGCCAGAAGTAATTCTGACTACAGCTTTCATATCGTTCTGCACGAGGTCGCCACCAAATTGTCCAAGAATAGCGTCAACCACAAATTTGCGTCCTGAGAAATAGTAGACCTGTGTCTGCGCATCGTTTTTTACACTGTTTTCGGAAAGGATGCGACAGCTGTGGCGGCTGAAAATGTTTTTAATATTGTCGATGCGGCGGTTTTTGTCGGTATCGGTGAAAGAAATAACTGCTTCGACGATCGGAATCTCTATCATTACCAGTCGGCGCTGGCGTTTGTTCATAAGAAGCTCAGGCTTTTCTGCTGCGCGCCCACTGTAGCTCAGGTTGATTTCGGGGGCTGCTGCTGCGCTACCGGATACAAAGCCAGCTCTCTGATGAAGGAGCTTTTCTACTGTGGCCACAGTGTGAGCATTCAGATCACTGCCGGTTGCAAATGTGGCCAGTGTGTTCTGGGCAGATTCAAAATCCTGTGGGGTTTCGATGTTGCTGATGATGTCTCTGATACGCTTTTCGGCCTTGTCAGCTCGATCGGCGGCACTTTCAAACGCCTGCTTTTCTGCACTACCAGCTCTTTCGCTGGCCAGATAGGCGGCCTGGGAAATTGATTCGGCATAATCTCCGAGACAATTAGTAAAATCAGCCTGCTCAAAAGCGAAGGCTGAGAGAGAGACCAGAATGAAGAATAGAATCAGGGCGGTCTTTCGCAACATATTTTTATTTACCTTCCTCAATAAATTTAAGGTTATCGTCAGTTCAGCAATTTCTGTACCATAGTCTTGCGCCCTTTGTTATCCGAAATGTTGTGCTTTCTTGAAAAATTCTGCCCATTTTTTGACAGCTCTGTAGCTCATTTTTCAGCACTATATGCTGCCCGGTGTTCGTGGGTTGCATTTCGTCATGGGAAGAAGTATATTACGCCGTGATAACGCTATGAAAAGGAAGCAAACTATGACTAAAAAATATCTGCCCCTATGTCTGATCGCCGGCCTTCTGGTCAGCAATAGCCTGTGGGCACAAAAATCCGATGTCCAGAAGAACCCAACTCAAAAAGTTAAAAAGGCGGCTCAGCCTGCTCCCACTAAGACCGTAGTCGCTAAGGAAAAAGCTGCTCCTGTCGTTGGCAGAACCGCTAGTGGTGCCGTTGATGTCAGTAAAATGGATCCGCTAAAATTGAACAACCAGATGATGATGGTTTTCATGGAAAGAATGAAGTCCGGGAATTATCCAGAAGCCAGGGAAATTGCCAATCAGATGATCTTTGGTCACGAAAATTTTAAACAGACCGAGACCAAAGAATTTAAAAGCTTTCACTCGCTCATGGAAAAAGAGCTCTATATGATCCTCGAAGCCCGTCGGGGCAACAAAAAGACAGTTGAATGGGTAGAACAGCCTGTTTCTGACGGGTTCTATCTGCTTTCTATTCTTGACTTTCAGGAAAACAAGCACGAAGAAGCGCTGGCCAACATGCAACGCGCTGTGTTCTGGAACCCGGTTCGTTCAGCTTTTTATACCGAACGCGGCTTTATGCTGCTTAGAAGCAACGCTGGCCCGAATTTCCTGATGGCGCAGGTTGCCTATATCAAGGCACTTGAACTTGCTGATAACCCCGAAGACTTTGTCGCTGCTTTGCGCGGTCTGGCCTTTATATTTACTGATCGTCGTATGACCGAAGTCGGCCTGGCCTGTCTGTTGGTTGCTCAGAATTTTATATCTGGCGATAACGAGCTCGAAGAAGAGCTTTTCTTTATCAGACGTAATTTTCCGGATCTTTTTAACTCAATGAATCTGGAAATCGCCCGGCAGGTACTTCGCCGGAACCGAATCCTCGATGATTATGCGCCTGAACATGTTCAGGTTCTGCTCCGTCTGGCTGATAGCTATAAATCTCCTAACGATGCACCACACGCGATAAGCCTTCTGCGCAAAGCTCTCTCGATGGCGCCAAAAAATCAGGAAGTTATCCGACGTTTGCAGATACTCGAAAAGAAGTAGCGCTTAGTTGATATTGGTCGGGTGTGAAAAACGATAGGGAAGATTTCGCCAGATTTTCCAGATTCCGTCTTCCCGGCGCCATTCGACTATGGCTTTAATGCTTCCAGAATCGATGTCTACGCCTGGCAATAAATTGATCACTCTGACTTGCGCTGTGCATTTGACTTTTGCCTTGTCAGTTTCATAAAAGTCAATTGCGTCAACCGAATAATTGGCAATTTTTACGTCCATCGCGTTAAAGCGGTTTTGTGCACAGGTAGTCAGGTCGTTCAGGTTGCTGGTGGCATCCCAGTCGTTGCCGAATGTCTGCGAAATACGATTGGTAAGCACGTCGAGCTTTTCTTCGGCCAACGCTACCTGCAATTCCCGGTGCGCATCGGCAATTTCGCCCCAGCGACTGTCGGCGTGAACCTCGTTGGGGTGAGTGTCGCGATAGGGCATGTTGCGGTAGACTTTCCAGAAGTTGCCTTCTTTACGCCAGATAGCATCGAATGTGTAGGTTTTATCGCGAACAATTTCTTCTGTATGCAGATTTTGAAGTTTTATATGTGCTTCAGTACGTACTCTGACCATATTGTCTGGCAGAAATTCACTGTCTTTTATTTGCCAACTGACCTCGGTAAAGCTGAAATCATTGAACATATCAGTGTAATGGCTGATCACATCGTTCCAGCTTGAGGTAGAGTCCCAGTCGTTACTGAATGAAGGAGATATGTAAACCTTAAGCAGCTCAATATCTTTGCGTAACAGAATGTGTCTTAACACGCTGTTCGCTTCTCTGATAAGTATTTCACGCTCCAGGATCTGGCTGGCTGCAGAGCCTGCCGCGTTTTTTACCGCTGCCAGTTCAAGAATAGTCTGTGGCACCGCAGTTTTTGGAAGTTGCAGGCAAAGTTTGATCGCGGTAACTACTTCTGCGACCAAACTTTCATATTCGCGTGCTCTGATGTCGGCAGCTGTCAGATTTTTGCCTATTTCCATGCCCTGTTGCCAGATGAGTGCTTCAGCAGTAGTCTGCAGATTGAGTTCAAATTTGCTGAGATCAGAAAAGTTGAGTTCGTTTGGCGACACACGGCACAAGAGGGCTATTTTGCCGGCTTCAGCTCTTATTGCCAACTCTTCTGAAAATGGAACCTTGCTGAGCGAAAAAAGTCCTGACTTGTCTGCCCGTGAACTTACGCCTCCGGCAGAAACCATGAAAACAGAGAAATCGCTGATGGTGCCCAATACGGCACGTAGTGAGCTGGAAAGGTCGGTTTCGACAATCTCGCCAAGCTTGATCTGCCCGGAAAGCTTAAAATAACTGCCATCCGGTAACGGGTTGAAGCGTAGGTCACCTCTGCCTGTACAGCCATTGAATAAAATGAGCATGGCAAGAAGAATCGTTGAATAAATGAGGTTGCCGTATTTTCGTACTGGCCTGATTTTTTTCTTCATTTTGCCTCCGCCCTTTGTCTTCTATACTTATTCTTCGTCAAAACACACTCAACTCTTGAGAACATTTGATCCAAATTGAGTCGCAGCAATTTCCGGCCAAAATATAAAGCCTTTTCAACGCAAGGGTTTGGCTTTGTTAAATGGTTTTATTTTGTCATCGACCTTATATTTTCAAGATTTATAGTATTGTTGGGCCGGTAATTTTGCTGGCGGGATTGTTTTGTGTTATGGTGGGAGTAACATATAGAGTGCGGCGGTTTTGTTTAATACCGCTTTGGTTTCCCTGGAGGCATCAAAATGGAAGAAAATGAAGTAAAAACCGTAAAAAAATCACGCGGAGTAATGTTTTATCTGAAGGTTTTTTTGGTTTTTGTTTTGCTGCTGAGTGCCTCTATGGCAGTCGGTATTTACTACGTGTATCATCGTTTGACCACCGACAGTCGGCTCGAAAAGCTCATTGGTGAAAAGATAAGTGCCGCAATCAGCATGGATGTTAAGTTTTCCGGCATCGAAATGGCTTTCCCGAGCATAACGATCAAAGACCTTAGAGTTGCAACTGATTCTCCAGAACTTAAGCTTGATGCGAGTATTGCTGTGCTCAATGTTACGCCAGATTTTTTCGCAGCTCTGCAGGGGGAATTGGTGCTTGACTCGGTCAGTGTTGCGTCTGGCGCCACCATTATAGAGATGGCTGCCGCTGCGCCAGGTGTCGATACGGCAGCTGTAGTCCATGATAAACAGCCATTCGATCTGGCTTCGATAAAACTTCCGTTTCGAAACGTCAGCATGAGTGACCTCAGAATCAGCGTTAAGCGGGGTGATGCTGCCACCCAGGAAATCGTGCTTAAGAACGCCAGCCTGTCACGGTCAATGTTGTCGAGCAATCTTCCTTTTAATGTCGAAGTTGAGCTGGTGTCTGTAGCTTCTGTCGAAATTGATGGAAGCGTTCATTGGCCAGTCAGCGTAAGTGCTGCAATAAAGCTGGTTGGTAAAGACATTGAAAAGCTCAAAAAATTGATTCCACAGGAATACCAGAAACATCTGGCCTTTGTTAAGGCCGCTAATGTTAAGGCCGACGTCGACTACAATCTTAAAAATAGCACTCTCAAAGTCAGCGGCTGTCAGCTCAATGTTGATCCTGGGCTCAAAGCCGATATCGAAGTCGATGTTGGCAGTATGTCGCCGCTCAATGCTACAGCCACTTTCAAGCTGGCGCCAGTGGCGATTGACACGATTTGGCCACTAGTTAAAGGCTTTGTTCCCGCTGAGCACGGCCTGCTGGTCAAAAACGGCTCGGTTTCTGTTGATGGTCTGGTGGCACTCGTCAATTCAGCCCCAACAGGAATAGATATCAATGTCGTTCCCGAGAAAATCACGATCACTGCCAAAGCTTTGCCTGAGGCCGTTCAGCTTGAGCGCGGCCAGATTCGTTACAAAGATAGCAAAATCGGCTTATCTGGTTTTTCTGCTAAGATTTCAGATTCTAAGATCCAGCTGACTTCAGGCAGTTTGAACATTGACCCGCTGGCATTCACTGGCGACATTACTGTTGACGCCAATTTTGACAGCATCTGGAAAATGGCTGCAAGCTTTCTGAGCGAAGATGCCAGGCGCGTGGTACCATCGGGCAAAGCAGTCTTTAAGGGCAAAATTATTTATGACAGCAAGGGACCGAGAATTGAAGGGGCTTTTGAATCTGATCGCATAAATCTCAAGGAAAATAAGACTTCGGCTCAGGCCAGTATCGAAAAGATCAGGATTCGCCTCGAAGAGCTTAGTACCGGCAAAGGCAAGATTCACATCGAGAGTCTCGAAGCCAAGGGGGTAGGGGCGTTTGTTAAGGTGAAGGGTGTGTTGACCAACGCAGCTGATCTCGGGTTTGACTTTTCCGCCGACGGTAACATCAATATTGACGAATTCGCAAAAGTTGGCGCCGGTTTATTCAAGCTCCCGATTAAGCCTGGTCAGTTCACGGGCGAACTGACAATGGCCATGCAAATAGGTGGCAAACTCAGTGATCTCAGGCCAAAAGGGCGTATCGAATTTAAAAATGTCCATGCTGACATGTCTGACCGTGGCTTTGTGCTGACCAAGCTTAATGGCGTGGCCAGCGCCGATCTGGATAAGCTTTTGCTCGACAAGGTTTCAGCCGAGATTCTTGGCGGTAAAGTCACGATCAATGGTGCTTTAAAAGATTTTAAAAAGCCAGCGATTGACGCCAGTCTTGATATAGTCGGTGCCGATCTCGGTCAGATCAGAAGCCTGATCAGGAAAAATGTTCCGGAGATGCCTGAGGAGATTGAATTTAGCGGAAAATCAGATTTGAACGTAACTGTAACGGGCACTTTTGAAAAGCCAGATATTAGTGGTGAAGCAAATCTTAAAGGAGTGAGATTCTTTCACCCCGCGGTTTTTAGACCGGTTGAAAATATAGCTGGCCCGATTAAAATCAGCAATAAAGGTTTGACTACTGTTGGTGTAACCGCAATATGGGGCAAGTCAAATGCTACCATCAGCGGTGAGCTTAAAGACTGGGCAAAGTTTATCAGTGATTTCAAGTTTAAAGTTGATCCGCTTGATGTGACGGATGCTGCCGGCTTTTTTCTTAAAGAAACTGGATACGTAGTCGATGGCAAAGGTGCTGGCAGTGGCGCGATAACTGGTCCGCTCGAAAAGATCAAGGTGGCGGGTGTCGCCTTAATCCCGACTGGACTGATTACCGCTCCAGTAAGCGAAAAGGGTGATGTATTCAAATTCCCATTTCAGAAGCTTAACGCAAATTTTGCATACACTGAGTCGGTGTTTTCTATTACTTCGGCTGAGCTCGATATTTTCAGAGGCAAAGTTAATGCCAGTGGCAAGGTTTTTCTGGCAACAGAACCAATCAGGTTTGAGTTTGACAGCAAGCTCAATAATCTGATGACCCAGGATTTTCTCAAGCAGAATACCAAATATCCAGATACTCTGACTGGTGCGATCAACGGCAGTTTTGTCGGCCGTGGCACGACTATAGGCCTTGCTGCGCTCAATGGCGATGCAATGCTCGCCATGCCGAAGGGAACTTATAAATCGCCACCAGTGCTCAAGCAGATTAGCGAGCAGCTTAATGTGCCTCAACTGGCTTCAGGTCCAATAGATAATGTCTCCGGCGATTATAAAATAGCCGGTGGTCGTATCAGCTCAAACAATCTGCTTGCCAAAGCAGGTGAAGAAAGAGTAACTTTTGTAGGGTCCGTCGGGCTTGATACAACACTTGATGGTGAAGCCCGTTTTCAGTTGAGTCGGCAGACGGCGTTGAGCAGCAATGTTCTTCGCGAAATCATTGGCGATGAGTCTTCACTGGAAATTCCGGTTTCAATCAAGGGCTCGCTGATGTCGCCAAAGGTTGGAATCCCGCTTGACCGTATGCTCAAAGATGCGGCGGGGCGCAGGGCGAAGTCTGTAGTCAAGAAAGAGGCTGGCAAAGTTCTTGATCGCCTGTTCGGTGGCGCAAAGAAACAGCCGGCGGCGCAGACTGCGACAGCGTCAAGTCCGGTTGCGCCAGTTTCTGGCACTGCGACTTCGACGGCGCAACCTGCGCCGCAGAAGAAGATCGAAAATCAGATCAAAGACCTTGGTAAGAGTTTGAAAAATATTTTTCGCCGTTAATCAGGAGGCTGATTGGATAACAAGAATTTTACATTGAACTATAAAACCGTTGGCAAAATTACGGTGGTTGAGTTTAGCGGCTATCTGGCAACCGGCGTAACCGAATCGCTGGTGCCGGAGGTAGAGGCACGGCTTGTGCAGGGCTGCCGAGATTTTTTGTTTGATTTTAACGGAGTGACCATGCTGGAGAGTGCAGCGGTTGCTGGTATATTGGCTACTACCGAGAAAATCGTCGATGATCGGCAGGGAAATCTGGCATTCTGCAATCTCAATGATGTATCGCAGCGCGTACTAGAAATGGTGGGTATTTTTCTTTATGCTTGCTGCTTTCAGACATCAGAAGAGGCTATCGCGGAAATGTCCGATTAATTTTGGGCAGCAGACTGCTGAATTTTTGGTGATTTTTGCGGTAAAGCCGCTGAAAGCAGCTATTGAACTGTTCTTTTGTTGTGGTACGTATTTTGCACTGTATATGGCGTTCAGAACTTATTATTTTTTATTATTTTATTGGAGGGAGCGACAGTATGTATAAGAATTGGGTAAAACTAATAGCTCTTATAACAATTTTCTCTATGTTGTTCTCGGTTGAAGTGTTTGCCGGCAAGGGATATGGACATACCGGCGGCAATCATAAACCGTGTTTCTTTTCTAAAATTGGTCATTGCTTGAAGAAAGCTACTCAAAAAGTTGCCAAGGCTGTTAAGACAGCAGCCAAAAAGACCGGCAAGGCTATCAAGACAGTAGCCAAGAAGACTGGTCATGCAATCAAGGGCGCCATCGTAAAAACTGGCAAGATCATTAAAGTAGCTGGTGCCAAGATTAATAATGCCATCAAAGATACCGGCGTAGCTGCAAAATACAAAATCTTCGGTTGCAAAAACCGCGTGTGGGTTGTTGGTCATTATGACAAGAATGGCACCTGGGTTAGAGGTCATTGGCGCAAGTTTACACCAACCAAGCCTTCTTGTGGCAACAATCCTGGACAGGGTAACAATCCTGGACAGGGTAACAATCCCGGACAGGGCAACGAACCCGGACAGGGCAACGAACCCCTTCCTCCAGTAGGTGACGAACCCGGTCAAGGCAACGATAATGGTCAGACCCCGGCTGAGCCGACTCCCGAACTTCCTGGCGACGAACAGCCCGGCGATGATACTGGTTCAGACCAAGGCACGCCTGGTGACTCTTCAGAAACTCCTGCCCCAGCTCCAGCTGATCCCGTTCTTCCCGAACTTCCCGGCGACGAACAACCCGGCGACGAACAACCCGGCGACGAACAACCCGGCGACGAACAGCCCGGCAATGAACAACCCGGCAATGAACAACCCGGCGACGAACAGCCTGGCGACGAACAACCCGGCGACGAACAGCCTGGCGACGAACAGCCCGGCGACGAACAGCCCGGCGACGAACAACCCGGCGACGAACAGCCCGGCGATGAACAACCCGGCGATGAACAGCCCGGCAACGAACAGCCCGAACAGCCCGAACAGCCCGGCGATGAAGCTGGTCAGTCAGGTCAGTCAGGTCAGTCAGGTCAGTCAGGTCAGAGCGAACAGACTGGTCAGTCTTCAGACCAGAGCGACGAAGTTAAGCCCGCAGCTGAGATCGAAAAAGCAGAAATTTCACTTAGAACCATGGGTATGCTGATGAACGACCTGGTAAGACAGTCTGGCGAAATCACAGACTTCAGAAGAAATGCTAATCCCGGAATGAATTTCTCAGTAAGCACATCTGAAGGCCTCAACAGCACCTACGATCTACGCGAAACCAATGCCAAACTGTTGGTTAAAGTAATCGCATGGGACTTGCAGCGCAACAATGGTGAAACTGGTGAGTATTTCGCATACTTCACTTACAAGATGGGCGCTTTTGATACCAATACTCGCAAACTGATAAAAGATGTTATCGACCGTGTAAAAGATAGCGTAAGACATGGCGCTGGTCATGTAACTGAAGACAAAAAATCAGCTTACGAAAAGAGAATGGGCGAAATCGAAGGTTTCTAAGCTAAGCTCAGAACTCAAAGTTCAAATTAAAAGGCCGCCTCGAAAGAGGCGGTTTTTTTCTGCAAAAAAACATTGCTTTGCACCAGGCCGCGCTCTAAAATAGGTTATTGTGAAGACCAGATGCAATTTCTATTAAAGAAAGTTTCAGACAAACGCACAACATGACCAATGCTAAGACAAATAGACTCAGCTTAAGCCAGCTTTTTCTGTTCGCTTCGATCCTGTCGGTAATCATTACGGCTCTATGGCTGATTTATCCGAATCCGAATCGCCATTATCACCTTATGTTGACTGGTGTGAGCAAGGGGCGAATTCGCCCGTTCAAAGCCAAGTTTAAGCCTTATCAAGGTAAACGCATGGGTGGTGGCGCGGGCATTGCTGCTGTGCTAAAAGATGCGGTAAAGTCATTTGAGGGTAGCCCCTATAATGTGTTTTCTGTTGGCAGCGAAATTTCTGGAACAGCCGATGCATATTTTACACGTGGCTCTGCAGTAGTAAAAGTGCTTAATGCCGTAGGCATCGAAGCCATGTTGGTTGGTAATATCGAATATACCTATGGTCACCGTCGTCTTGCTGAGCTTGCCGAAGAGGCGGAATTTAGTTTTGTCAGCTCAAACATTTTGGAGTCAGGCAGCGAAAGACCGCCTGTTTATATTTCTTCGGAGCTTTTCTATAACCCCGGCGGTGGTCTTAAAATAGGGCTCGTTGGCCTGACGCCACCCTCAACCCCAACTTTGACTGCGCGCAGTAATATTGAAGGGCTTGAATTTATGCCGCCTGGAGAGTCGCTGCGTCTGCAGATTGAGGCTATGCGAAAGGCTGGTGCCGATCTTGTTGTGCTGCTGACTCTGTACAGCCGCGACCGAATTAAGGCCGAAGAATGGCGTCCGATTGCTTCAGCCGCTCCTGATATTTGTGTGATGCTTGATTATGACATTGATGCACCGCCGGCGGTGCGCCGTGATGGTGTGATAATTAAGACTGTCAGCGGATATAATCAGTCTAAGGAAGTAGACGTTCTCGATCTTGAGATAACACCGCATCCAGTTCGCATAGTGTCCTGGAAAGGTCGTCGCCTGGCGGTTAATCATGCTGAGATCACACCTGACCCGCAGGTCGCCAGAGTTGTAGACTCGGTAACCCGTGAGAACCGTGAATTGCGCGACCGATATATCGGTGAATTTGCTGGAGATTCCCAGCGAGAGTGGGATCGAGAGTGCCCGATCGGCAATATGATTACCGACGCCATGCTTGCCGAGGGTGGTTGCGATCTTGCTGTTCATAATAGCGGTGGCATTCAGAACAATATCCAGGCCGGTGATTTTTCTGTTGGCGACTTGTTCAGCATGATACCGTTTGATAACCAGTTGGTTGTGATGCAGCTTAGCGGTAGCGAGATTGAAGAACTGTTCAGTATTTCAGCGAGTCTGCAGCGTGGATTGTTGCAGGTAGCCGGTGCCAGTTACGAATTTAGCAACCGTTCTGACAAGGGCTTTGCGCTTGAATCCTTTCTGATCGGAGGCGCGCCGGTAGATCCTGAGCGAATTTACACGGTCTGCACCAACAGTTTTCTGGCGGATGGCGGCGATAATTTTACAACCTTTAGAAAAGGTCGGAACTTACAGTATGGCCGTCAACAACGCGATGTAGTCAGTGAATATATAGCCAGTCGCAGCGCTGATGGTCCGATGCGGTTGAGCGTCGATGGTAGAATCATCAGACACGATTGAGTCCAGGTGCTTGTGTTCATAGAAGCAAATTTCGCGCAGAGAATTCTTCACAGTCCCCCTCCAAGATGTGGAAAGTTAATTGGTGCCGCTGGACGGCGGGTGTGTGAACTCGCCGGGGCGAGGCGCACCGATTGATACGGATAGATTGCGGTTTACTTCTTTTTACTGGAATTTTATGTTTTTTCATTTTGATGTGAAAAAATGTTTTGCTTTACGTTCAAGCTGATTATGATTGGTATTATTCATATGATTCGGAATCGCCCGGTTGAGATTGTTTTTTGATGCGCATCATGGTAGAATCGCAAAATGTTTGACATATCGTGGATAAATCCGGGCGGCAGCAGTGTAAGTAAAGAATCTCTGCAGCGCGAGAACAGTGTGCTCAAAAGGCAGATTCAAGAGTTACTTACTCTTGATGAAACTGGCTTTTTTATTGAGCTGGATTCATTGCTCAAAGCCATATTGAAAAAGGCTCTAGTTCTTTGTAAGGCTGAGTCTTCGTTCTTTTCACTGTCTGGTAAAGATCCTTCTGACCTTGACGTGCGTATCAGCAACTTGATTCTCGAAGAGAAAATGGAAAAGATCCGCCAGCAGTTCAAGATAGAATACTTGCGCTGGCAGGAATCAGAAGCTGAAATGCTTACAGTCGAAGACTTCATTTTGCTGCCTCTTGTGCGTCGGCATCGCATGCTTGGAGTAATAGGACTTAAACTCACTTCTGATGCACCTGACAATATTTGCGAGATTTTGCCAATTCTGGCGGCACAGGCCGCAGCTTCGCTTGAAAGTGCGATTCTTTATGAACGTATGTTCAAGCGTCTACTGGTGTTGAGCAATGTCTTCATTCTTGGCAAGGAAATTGTATCTAACATTGAATTGCAGCCACTGGTTGAAAAATTTCTTTCAATCGCCTGCGACGGCACTGATAGCGATATTGCCTGTATTTTTCTGTTGCACGATAAAGATGATCGGCCTTACTACTCGTATCTGAGAGCTGCTGATACGTCGCTGAAGTTTGCCGACGAATGTGAAAATGGTTATACGCCTTTGATCAAAGCTGTTCGCAGTGACGAGAAGCATCGCATTATAACCGAACTGATTGGCACTGAATTCAGCCAGAGCGAAAGTAGCAAGATAGCTGGCTTAACTCTCAGAGATACCCTGGTATTACCGCTCAAGCCGCGAGATCGTCTGCTCGGCGTGATTCAGGTTGCCAACAAGCGCGGCAACTTTTCCTATCGTCCTGAAGACCTTGATTTACTCAAAATTCTTGGCAGTCAGGTCGCGTTTGTAATCCAAAATGCAGATCTTTTTAAGAATCTGCAGCGTGCATACATCGACACTCTTTCTGCGCTCACCAGCGCGATAGATGCAAAGGATAGTTATACCCGCGGGCACTCAGAGCGTGTTACCGAGTTGTCGATCCGACTGGCCGAGGCTTTTGGAGTGCCAGCCGAAGAAGTTGAAAAGATCAAACTGGGTGGACTGCTGCACGATATCGGCAAGATTGGTATTCCCGAGGGCATTTTGAACAAGCCCGGCCGGCTTGACGATGAAGAATTCGAAATTATCAAGTCGCATCCTGATCTGGGTGTGCGCATTATGGGCAAAGTCGAGTTTCTTGCTGCCATTGTGCCAATAATCAAATTCCATCACGAACGCTACGATGGCAAAGGCTACCCGGAAGGGTTAAGCGGCGAAAATATACCACTGCTGGCACGAATTGTAAGTGTAGTTGACACTTTTGATGCAATGACTACCGATCGGCCTTATCGAAAAGCGATGACCATCGAGGCGGCGCTTGCTGAAATAGAGCGCTGTGCTGGCAGCCAGTTTGATCCCGAAATCGCGGTGAGTTTTGTTCGCATGGTCAAGAGCGAGAATGAGCAGAGACAATCATGAAAATTTTGCGGGATTCAAGGCTTTCTGGACGAATTCTCATTTTTATTACGGCTCTGGCGATCAGCAGTTTTGCCTACTATTTTACCGCTGCCGAAATAGAAGAAGTTGAGACTCGATATGATAACCGGCGCGTGATGCTGGTAAAGATGCTGGCGCGTGAGATTAACGATCTGATCAATCGCCACCTTGACCTCTCACCACGCCTCTCGAATCTGCTGGCCGAAGAGGCTATCGCTTATGCTGCGGTTCAGCAGTCTGATGGAGCTCTGCTGGCTCGTGCCGAAAATTATTCGATGCCAGTGGAGGTGCTTGAGAAAATAGAAGAAGAAGCGATAAAAACACCGCATCTCATACTTATTCCATTTAAGGATACCTCGCGAACAGTTTCGCTGGTGGAAGCAGCAATTCCGATAATTGCGGAGACCGGCAAGAAAGTGATCCTGCGGGTTGGCTTTTTCAAAGAAGCAGAAGAATCAAGGGTTTCACAGGTTCGCTTTCGCAATACTCTTTTGTTTTCGCTGGCTTTGCTGGCACTGGCTACCTACTGGTTTGTCAGAAAACATCACGCATCAAATTTGCAGCACACACTGTTAGGTGGCTCGGCTTTGCTGATCCTGCTTTTGTTTATGGCTTCCCGAGTTACGCTGCACAGCTGGTATGAGCAGAACTGGCGCGAATCATTTGTCAGACATGCACTCTATGTTTCTAAAATGCTGGTGCCTTCGGCTCTGCGCTTTATCGATACCGGCGAAGACAAAGATCTGCGCGAATCGAGCCGCATTGTTTCGACTGACGATGGGTTTGCTTCAATTGCGTTGATACGGGACGAACAAATTATTTTTCATTCTGATCAATCTCTTGTCGGCGCTAGTTCTGCCGAAGATCAGAATTATCTAAAAAGCCTAAACACTGATCAGCCGGTAATTTTCAAGCTTGCCGAAGAGAATATGTTTGAGGCAATGATTCCGGTTTTGAATGGGCGACTGAGAGTTGGTACTCTCAAGGTCGGATTGCGTAGCAGCAACCGTTACGAACCATTGTCTATTATCAGAGATCGGCTTGCCCTGCTGTTCTTAGTCGCGCTTATTCTGATGATCTTTTTTATGCATCTGGTTTCTCGTCGGATTTCCAAAGAAATTTCCTGGTTCATTCAGGCAATGGAACAGGCTACCGCCGGAGATCTGCGTCAGAATATCTATATTGAGCGTAACGATGAGTTTGGTCAGCTGGCGCATGCCTTTAATTTCATGATCATGAGCATGAAAGAACGTGATATGGTTGGCCGGGGACTGCAGCAGTATGTCAGTCGCAGCATTGTTGAGAGAACTCTCAAAGCGCTTTCCGGCCACGAAAAGAATGGCGAAAAGCTTTTTGCCGCGTCAATATTCCTGTATTTCAGTGGCATCGATGAAGCTATTTCTCGTGTAGAGGGCAGCCGCATCTTTTCCGGTGTCCAGGAGTGTTATGCTTCCTTGCGGCGCATCGCACAGCTAGGTCAGAATGTCAGCATACAGATGTTTCCTTCTGGGATACTCGTTTTGTTTACCTTCCCCAGTCGTCACGATTCACTGCTTAAATCGTTGAACGTTGCGCGGTTGGCGGCTCGTGATCTTGGCCGGCGCCAGGATCTTCCATTTTCGCCAAAGTTAACTATGCATGCGATGGAAATGATCCGCGGTCAGGGAGTTGACAATGAAGAGGCATTAACTCTTATTGGTGATGGCTTTGGCGATTTCAGGACTCTTGCCCGGGTTCAAGACAGTGATGAAGTTCTGGCCAGCCTCGAAATTGACATTTTGCTCAAAGATGTGCTCAACTTTGATGAACTCGAAGTGCTTTCGACAGAGCAGGGCCGCATGAATGCCTATGTTGTTGGCAATTTTAAAGAGCTGTCAGAGCTGGTTGGCATTTTCCCAACTGCCACTTCGTGGACAAAAATCATGGTTCTGCGCATTCTCAAAGCTTCTACTGAGCAGGTTGCCGCGGAAACTCTTTTCGAATGGTACAAAGACGCCGATGCGGACGTACGTTATCATGTCATGGACGTAATCGAGCGGATCGTTGCCGACAAGGCGCGCGGATTTGTTGAAAGCGCGGTTAATACGGAGATCGACTCGCGAGTACTGTCACGGGCAATTGCGGTTCTGGGCAAGGTTGGCAATGAAGACCACATTGCCGTGCTGACCGAAAAACTGCGCTCATCCGATCGACGTGTCAAGGCAAATGCGGTTGAGGCACTTGAGGCAATCGGTGGCAAGCGTGTTTACGAATTTCTCAATCTTCTGGTCGATGAACAGGATAATCGGGTCAAGGCCAATATTCTTATTGCCCTTGGCAAATACGGCGATTTGAAGGTGTTTGAGTTGTTGTCTCGAATGATCAAAGATCCCGAGAACAATATGCGTGCTTCGGCGGCTTACGCACTTGGCCAGCTTGGTATGGCACAGGGTGTCGAACCTCTTATCAGCGCCTTATCTGATAAAGATCCGACGGTTCGACGTCAGGTGGTGGCCTCGTTAACTGCTCTGAAGGCTGATCTTGATATAGAAGTTTAAAGGACCGCCGGCGGATGTGCCAGTAGTGGTGCAGGCCTGCTTGCTAAAAAGAGAAGGAGTCATGCAATGGATTTTCAGGAAGCCTACGCAAAGGGAAGTGAAGCACTGAAAGGGAATCGTCTTGAAGAGGCCAGAAGCCTTCTTGAGACTGCGCTTAAGCTCAAACCAAACGATATCTACACCATGAACAAACTGGCAATGGTGCTCAAAGATCTGGGCGAATTTGCCGCTGCCGAAGCTCTGTTGGCTGGTTGTCTTGAAGTCAAAAAAGAGGATCTTTATACCAACTATCTGCTTGGTAATACCTATCTTGAGCAGGGCGACGTTGACAAGGCAATTGAGACACTTGAAAAAACAGTTAAAATGAACCCTTCCGATCGTTATGCGGTCAACTCACTGGCTTTGGCTTACCGTATGAAACGCGATTACGAAAAATGCATCGAAATTCTTGAGAAGTCGCTGCAGAATAATCCCAATGATATGTACAACAAGCTCAGCCTTGCCACTGTCATGTTCGAAATTAGCGATGTACCTGCAGCCGTTCGCCTGGCAAAAGAAATTCTTAAGAAAGAGGCCAATAACGTTTCTGCCATGGTTCTGCTCGGTAGAATCGCTAACGAAGAGGGCTCTTATGTGACCGCTCAGGGCTATTTTAATCAGGTGCTGGCAATAGACACCAACAACAGTGAGGCGCACTATTACATTGGCCGTATCTGTCTCGAAACCTCGACACTTGAGTCTGCCAGAGAACATTTCAGCACTGCGCTCCAATATGATGCCGACAAAGTTTCGATTCTCAAAAACCTTGGCATGCTCTTTCTCGATAAGGGCCTGTACAGCGAAGCTGAAGAGCAGTTTGCCATGGCGGTAAACCTCAGTCCGGATGATGCCTTTGTGCTGAGCAATATGGGCAAATTGCTGGTGCTGCAGGGACGTCTGGATGATGGCATAATCTATTTGAATAAGGCTATCGAAGTGCAGCCAGACTACGCATTTGCCTACTATAATCTGGGCAAGGCCTATCAGGAAAAGCGTGATTTCCCTGATGCCATTTACAATCTGATGTTTGCGTTGAATTTTGAGCCAGATGACGTTTACGCCATAAATGTTCTGGGGCGCATGTTCCTGGAGGTCGGTCTCAACGACCGCGCTTTGCGCACTTTTGACCAGGTTCTTACCGAATTTGACGCTGAAGATCGTTTTGCCATGCTCGGCAAGTCAGACGCACTTGAAGCGATGGGGCAGCAGGTGCGCGCCAAAGAAGTGCTCATGCAGCTCAAAAAGCTTGCTGCTAATGACAAACTGCTCGTTGAAAAGGTCGAAGGGCGTATAACTCGTATGAACAAAAGGGTGTAGCTGTGCTTAAAAGATTTAATCTGACTGTACCCTCCGAGTTGGAAGAACCATTGCTTGGGTTAGCTGATAAATTAGGGCTTTCTGCCTTTTCTAACCCGCAGATCTGTGATGCTGTTGGCAAAGGTGAGACTGATTTTGTGATGACCGGTGAAACTATTGTGAGTTTCATTGCATCAACAGTTGAACAGGATACCGCAGCAATAGAAGTCGAAATTATCGAGTGGCTCAATGATTTTGAGCAGTTGCCTGCCTGTTTGAGCAGCGAGGAGTATGCTGACAACCAGGATTGGATGCTGGGTTTTCGTGAGCATTTCAAACCAATATGCGTGGGGAACTCAATAATTATCAGACCGCCATGGGCTGAACCTCTGCCTGGAGAAAATGAGGCAACAACAATACTCATCGATCCTGGCATGGCTTTTGGTACTGGCACGCATGAGACTACCAGACTTTGTCTCGAACTTCTCGAACCACTTGATCTTGTTGGCAGTTATTTTCTCGATATTGGTGCTGGCAGCGGTATATTGGCGTTTTACATGATGAAACGCGCTGCCAGTGGCGGTATTGCCATTGAAATCGAGGGCGCAGCAGTTGAAAACATGCGAAAAAATGCCGCTCTTAACGGAATTTCAGACCGACTGCACATGCTTTGTGCCGATCTGGCCAGTTTTGTTCCGGCGTTGCCAGCCGAAGGGCTGATCGCCAACATTACTTCACCAGTAATAATAGAATATTTGCCGCTGATGTCTCAATGGGTAAGACAGGGATCCTGGGGCGTCTTTTCAGGCGTTAACTCAACCAATGCCGCAGCTGTTAAAAAGGCTTTTGTCGACAATGGCTGGCACCTGATCAAGGAAATTACTGACGGTGACTGGCACGGTTTTTATCTCGACCGCCTTTAAACCTGAAAAACGAGCAAAAAAAAACCCGGGTCCTGAGACCCGGGCCTTTTTTTACGCTAGCTACTTCGAATTACTCTGACGAAGGAGAGTTACGTATTTGTTGTATGCTTCACGATAATCATTGAGAGCAGTCTGAGTATCAGTGCGAAGCAGGTTAGATCTGAGTTCCTCATCGGGGTTTTCGCTGCCACCGATATTGGTAACCATGTTGATATACTTGTTATAAGCCTTGATGTAATCGGCGTGAGCTGATTTGAGAGCGGTAGATGCGTTAGCGGTCGGGGCTGGCTCTACTACTGCTGCAGTTACTGGTTCAGTAGATGCAACTGGGGCAGATACAGTGACCGGAGCTTCAACCGATGGAACCACACTAGGTGCGCCTACATTTGGACTTACAACTATTTCACTTGAGGGCAGAGCAACTGCGCTACCAACAGTGGGAAGATTGTTGCTGTTGCCAACTGTCTGATTCTGGCGTTTGTAGCGTTTCCACAGAAGATAACCAACTACAGCTGCACCAACCAGACACAGAGCCGGGATAAACAACGGGCTGCCGATGATACCACCGACGAAACCTGCAATTCCTGAGAACACACTGCCGATTGCGCCGCCAACTGCACCAAGAGCTCCTGCTACAAAGCCGCCTGCTGCTGAGATTCCACCCCAGATTGTAGCACCGATTCCGGCAAGACCGGCACCAGCTCCTGCTACTGCTGCTGTGGCTCCACCAGCAATACCAACTACTGAACCAGAAGCAAATCCTACTGCACTTGCAATGTATGGAGCTGCGAGAACCGCACCACCAACTGCTGCAACGCCGGCAAGAGCTGACTTAACTGGATTGTTCTTAACCGCATCTTTGATCTTTGAGAACAGACTTGCATTGGCTGCTACTGTTCCGAAGGTCGTCATAAGCATGACTACGGCTAAGGCTGTTGCGAGAATTTTCATGAAACTACGTTTCAACCTCATAATGTTCCTCCTTAAAGGATCTGGACAAAAGAACCGGATGATTCTTCCTCCTTTCGAAATTTGAAATGATTGGGTAGGTAGGTAATCGCTGATACTCGGGTAAGTATCGGGCTATAAAAGAAGCTCCGCTCGGGTTAAGCGGAGCTCCAGTTTCGTTATTTTGTACCGGACAGCAAATTGGTTTTGCATCCGAAATGCGCTTGTATACTGGATTCCGTTAGTATTTTCAAAGACCTTCTTGTATCTTGTATTAGATTATAAGAATGGAATCCTTAAGCGTCAAGGTACCTTTATACTATTTTGTTAAACCCATCTTGAGACTGAGGTTCATGCGAGTTTCGATCTTTTCTTTCTTCCCGGCGCCAAGGTCATTTTCCATAACCATGAGCATGTTGGAAGTAACTTCGTTCTGAATCATGATGCCTTTTTTGTAGGCGAACCAGATGTTGCCGTTGGCTTTAACATCAAGATTGATGCTTCCAGCTGCACCTTGAGCAGTTGTAACTTCAGAAGCAAGCTTAACGCAATCTTCGCCGCCAACTTTTTCAAAACCCATAACAGTGTATTTTACGTTCATGGGGATCGGGAGCTGCGGATTAGCTGGAATGTTTGAAGTCCAGTTTTCGCCAACGCCTACGGGCTTGTTGGGGAATTTGATCTGCATCTGGTTGAAGTTGCCACCGTTCTGATCCATGCCACTTGAAGACAGGATCTCGCCATTTTTGGCCATTTTTACGCTGATTAGCTGACCAATGTTGGGGAGTTGTGTGGGGGTATTGTTTACAGTGATAGTGCCATCGAGAATAGTGGTAGCCATGTCGATGTTGCCATCTTTGTCAACGCCGGTTACCTTCTGCTCAATTGTCATGGCAGTTTCGAGGTTGGTCCTCTGGGCCCTCTGATATGCAGTAACAATGGTGTTAC
>Ga0180007_10000264_pt1 | contig 94293 bp, 99 predicted proteins | sample MM_PC_MetaG_FD_121122 | JGI IMG/M metagenome (GOLD analysis project Ga0180007, IMG submission 121122) | Groundwater microbial communities from the Aspo Hard Rock Laboratory (HRL) deep subsurface site, Sweden - MM_PC_MetaG | ecosystem: Environmental > Aquatic > Deep subsurface > Groundwater...
TATGACGATTGTGCTTAAAGCTGTAAGCTTCTAGTGCAAAAACAGTAAACTTGGTATGGTAAGAGAGTGAAACACACTATTTTTCTATTAAAAAATGCGATAAACTTAGTAATGACAAGACATCTGACTAGAATAGGTCTGATACAATAATCAGACCTTTTTTTTGCATGAATTTAACGAATAGAACCCAAATATGCTAATTATTAGTCGATTTTCACGTTTTATACATAGAGATTGTAATTTTTAGACACTCGAAATTTATAAACAAATCAAACTTTAAACTTAACTTTTTACACGATTTGAACAAGGAGTGCTGAAATTTTAATACTATTTGTAATAAAGTTATGTTAAATGTACATGACTACTCTGTTCAGGAATACTATTTAAACATATTATATGTTATAATTTTTACAAGAACTTTTCGAGATTAATCTTATTATGATTATTTATGGTAACGATACTAGAAGTACAATCTTTAGAAGTCATTGATATAATAAGTATAGATTAAACGAGGAAGTATAAGCAAATGGCAATCATTGAAGTCAAATCCGTTAAAAAAGTTTTTAAAAAACCAGTGAGAAAACCTGGTATTATTGGCATGTTTAAGACATTATTTTCTCTTAAATATGATTTAATTGAGGCGGTTAAAAATATTTCATTTTCACTTGAACCGGGTGAAATTGTTGGTTATATCGGTGCGAATGGTGCAGGTAAATCAACAACAATTAAGATGATGTGCGGAATCTTAACACCAACTGAAGGTGAAATACGTGTTGAAGGTTATCAGCCTTATCACCCTAAACAAAGACGCCATGTCTTAAACAAGATTGGTGTTGTTTTTGGTCAACGCACACAATTATGGTGGGATTTACCACTCATTGAATCTCTAATTATTTTAAAACAAATCTATGACGTATCCAATCAAGATTATAAAGAACGCTTTGATTTCTTAAACAAAGTACTAGATCTTGAACCCTTCTTAAGTCAACCCGTAAGAACATTATCACTAGGTCAACGCATGAGAGCTGATCTTGCTGCAAGTCTTATCCATAATCCAAAAGTATTGTTTCTAGATGAACCAACGATTGGGCTTGATGTCTTAGTCAAAGATCGAATGATTAAAGCAATTAAAGAAATCAATAAGACGTATGAAACAACAATCATCTTAACGACACACAACATGGATGATATCACCGACTTATGTCATCGGATCATCATCTTGGATGAAGGATCCATACTCTACGATGGATCAATCAATCATATCAAAAAGAAATTTGGAGATATTAGACACATCCGTTTTTTCAGTTCACAAGAGATTGATCTGCAGTTACTAAAAACAAAGATTGGTCATGATGTTGATGTAGAAATTCAAAACGGATATATCGAGCTATCTTTTGATATCGAAAAAATCAGTATCAACCAAGTGCTTAAAACGATTTTAAATGATTATGTTGTTGATGATATTCATATCAAGGAAAATTCATTAGAAAGTATTGTGAAAAAAATTTATGAGACCAGACAAATTTAAAAAATACTTAGCTTTTACTAAAGCAGGTATCTTAGATGGGTTTGCCTATAAATTTAGTGCATTTGGATGGCTTCTTGGAGACATCATCTCACTATTAATTCTATTTTTTCTATGGCAAGCCGTTTATAAGAATTCTCCTACTGAAGCAATTAATGGAATGACATTTCATGAGATGATTGCCTATTTGATTTTTGCAAGGGTAGCAACCTCACTTGCATTCTCATCTATCTCATTTTGGATCATCGGTGATGATATTTATGAAGGAAATATCGCAATATCTCTTATTCGTCCGATTAATTATCGTTATCGTTTACTTTCATCAAGTTTTGGTGTATTTGTTTCAACCTCGATTTTGATGTTTATCCCTTTGTGGACATTATCAATGATTTTACTCAACATCATCATTGGTATACCAATTCCAGGAATTGGTACACATCTTTTGTTTATATTGAGTATTTTATTATCTTTTGTGATTGTTGACTCACTTAATTTCTTAATCGGTGAAATTGCTATATTTACGAATGCACTCTTTGGTTTAATGATCATTAAAAATATTACATTTGCATTTCTATCTGGAAGCTTATTACCATCTTCATATTTTCCTGATTGGTTAAGTAATATCTTAAAATTTTTACCTTTTCAAAGTATGATTGAAAAACCAATTATGATTTTCTTAGAGCGATTAACAGCACGTGAGATAATTAGTAGTTTTCTTGTTCAAATCTTTTGGATTGTCATTTTAGGTTTCTTATGTAATCTATCTTTTAACAGACTTAAAAAACGTGTGGTGAGCGTCGGTGGTTAATATGAAGAAGTACTTAAAACTCTATCCCTATTATGTTTCAAGAAGTCTTAAAGCAAGACTTTCTTACCGATTAGATGCAATCATCGGTATTTTAGGTTTCTTAATTGAGAATACGATTATCTTTTCTACACTTTACTTAACGATTACAACGATTCCTTCGCTCAATGGATGGAATATTGAAATGATGGGATTTCTTTATGGTTTCTACTTAATTCCAAAAGCGATTGATCATATTTTTTCAGATCAAGTTTGGCAACTATCTAATGGTGGAATTACACGTGGAATTTTAGATAAATATTTGATTAAACCGATTAATCCACTCTTTCAGCTTGTAGCAGATATGATTCAATTAGAAGGTATAGGTGAACTTATTTTAGGTATTATCTTTTTAGCCATCTTTACACCAACCTTAGGCATCATCTGGACATTTTCAAATGTGACAGCATTAATTGTGAGTGCGTTCTTTGCGATGTGGTTCTTTTTCTCGATCAAACTCATCTTCGGGTCTTTATCATTCTGGACAAAAAGAAGCATTGAGATCATGACACTCATGTATGACTTTTCAAATTTTGCAAAATATCCAATTGAAATTTTTAATCGAGCCATTCGGTTTGTCCTTACTTTTTTACTTCCCTTTTCAGTTGTTATTTATTTTCCAATTCGAGCCCTACTTTTTGGTGGGAATCTATGGGTATCAACGCTTTATGTCAGTATCGCAAGTTTCTTGATGTTTATGTTCTCCATATGGGTATGGACAAAAGGGCTTAAGCGATATGAGAGTTCAGGAAGTTAAAAATTAGCTTGATTGGATATCTACTTCAAAATAAAATCAATTTAACTAGGTCTCATTAATTAAGATGTAATAACTTAAGTGGTACGTAATGGAAGGTAAGTGTGCGAAACTGTATCTAAAAAGGTAGTAAAATTCAGTTTGTACAATCCATGAGTGTAAAAAGTAATCCTTATGATATCGCAATGATTGAAAGTTTCTTTGGCAAACTAAATGTGAAACAATCTATTAACAGAAAGTAAAATCACTATAAGATTTGATTCAGTAGATAAAAAAAAGGAGAAATAAACTTAAATGAGTAAAATAAGAAAAGATTCAATTGTTGTAGGGCTTCTATTTATTATTGCTATATTTGCAAGTTTAATAGGAGGAACGATTATCGATGGTGTTATTACTACTGAGGGATATTTAGAAACATTGTCAAATAATTCTTCAAGTTTAAGGCTTGGTGTAATTCTTGAGTTAGTTAATGGAATTGCAGTCATAGGAATTGCAGTAATTCTTTATAAATATATTAAAATCTATAGTGAGCGATTTGCAGTAGCATACATTGGGTTAAGAATTATAGAGGCAGTCGCATGTGTTTTTGCTGCAGTTATCGCTTTGTCGTTCATTACTTTAAGTGGAAACTTTTTAACAGTAGATTTAGCAAATTTAAACGCTATTGAAAATGTAATTAATGGATTTAGAAATGATGTATTAGGAGTATTAGTGCCAATATTCTTTAGTATTAGCAGTTTCATTTTATATTACACATTCTATAGAGTAAAGTTAGTACCAAGATATATTTCAATATGGGGATTTATTGGAGTAGTGTTAATCTTTTCAATGAATGTATTTGGCATTAGTGGAAATATTCAAATGCTATTTGCACTTCCAATTATAACAAATGAGTTATTCTTAGGATTCTATCTAATAATTAGAGGTTTAAAAAATAGTGATAATACGAAAGCAGTTTAATGCTGATAGTAAATTGGACTGGACTGTATAGGGTATTTTCAAAAGTCATTTTCGACAGTTGACCCCTTTTTAAGAGAAGAACCATCAAAACTGATGGTCTTTGTTCTCTTCATATAGGTAAAATATCGAATTCTGAAGAGGTTACATATCTTAGAGAAGCATATGCACGTTTTTTGTTATAGGATATGATTAATTATGAATCACAATTCAATTTCTGGAACTTAGATTTTTCCAGATTTTGGATTTTTTTTTATGTTTTGTGAATGATAGAAATTTAGATGCATAGCATAGATGTTGATAATCAGACTTTATTATGTTACTATAAAGCATAAAAAATGATTAACCTATTTAATGAGTCTCCCATATGTTTTTGATTTTTTATTTAATAAGAAATATTTAATATCATTAATTTAAAGAATATTTGAGGTTTTTTGATGAATAAAAACAAATACTTAGTTCTTATAGGTGTACTATTAGCACAATTAACGATTGCAGCACTTTATGCTTGGAGCATATTAAGTGTTGCTATCATTAAAGAAACCTCATGGACAGAAAACGAAGTTCTGATAGCATATTTTATTGCACAATTTGTTTTTGCATTTAGCACCATATTTTCAGGTCGATTAGTCGATCAAAAGGGGCCAAGATTCACTCTGATCATTGGTGGATTGTTATATGGTGGAGGTTTAGTACTTTCGTCATTTGCATCAACACCTTTTATGCTTTATATAACATATGGTGTATTATCAGGTGCAGGTGTTGGATTTGTTTATGTATGTCCTTTGACAACATTAATTAAATGGTTTCCTCATCACAAAGGTGCAATTACTGGACTTAGTGTTGCTGTCTTTGGTGGGGGAAGTATTTTATTTAAAGAGATCATTAGTATGCTGTTAAAAAACTACAATGTATCACATACATTTTTAGTTTTGGGTATCACATCATTTCTAGTCATCATCATTGGAGCGATATTTGTAGGATTTCCTGATGGATATAAAAATGAGTATGCCATCAAAACAGAAAAAGATTACTCAACTTCTGAAATGATAAAAACAAATAAGTTTAAAAAAATATGGATGATGTTTTATTTGGCAGTTATTCCTGGACTGCTTGTTCTTGGCGCAGCAAAAAACATTGGCCTTAGTGCAAATTTATCTTATGTTGCTGCAGCTTCACTTATCTCCATATTAGCATTATCAAATGCAACAAGTAGACTCATATCAGGAGCCTTAAGCGATAGATTCGGTCCATTAGCAGTTCTAAAAGGTATGTTTATGATGACTATCATTTCGTTATTACTTATAGGAACACTTTCTAATCTAATAGTATTCTTTTATATTGGTATGATTGGTATAGCAATTGGTTATGGTGGATTCTTATCAATATTCCCAACATTAACCAATTTAGAGTTTGGTGCATATCGATACGGTGCACATTATGGAATTATGTTTCAAGCCTATGGTTTTGCAGCACTTTCAGGCATTTTATTATTATCCATTTCAGGTAGTTATACAATCACATTTCTCATTTCAGCATTTTCTGGTTTAATAGGGTTAATTGTTTCAACGACATTAAAGAAGAAGCTATAGATACGAAATAATTTATAGTTTACATAGAGATAAATCCCAGATCATTTTATGTTATGAAATATGAATAATTATGAATATAAATTCATATCATTTATGCTATAATATAATTAATATAAATCGAGTCTAGGGAGGATTCTAATGAAATTGGATAAAATGGCTGAAAAATTAGGATTTCAGCAAAAGTCAGGTGTTTTTTCACGGGTTTATAATGGTTATGAAGTGAACTTGGTAGCATATAAGATGCCAGGTGCATATGTACCTATGCCTATGCTATTAATTGTATTTAGTAAAACAATCGATAAAGATACTTACAAGAAGTTTGGTAAAGTATCTGGTATCAGAGTTTTCATTAAAGAATCCGTTGCACTAAAGGACAATGCAATACTAGCTTATCCAAGTTTTAAAAATCAAGAAAAGTTTGATGCTTTCTTAGAACAAAAAACTAAGATATTTAAAGAACTTAATTTAGGTCAATTTGATTATTGCCCATATTGTGGAAAAGAAGATACCGATTCAACAAGAATCATCAAAGGAGCAATAGTCCATGTACATGATGCATGTGTCAAGGATTTTGTCGATAAAGTCAATACACATCTACAGACTGTTGGAAGTTCCAAAGAACATTTGATAAAAAGTACGATATATGCCATTTTAGGGGGAATCATTGGTCTTATTCCATCCATCATTATTTTATTTGCAATTGGATTTTACTCGGCTTGGTTATTCATGTTGATTCCATTTGCTGCATTTTACGGGTATAAAAAGGGTGGTGCACAAAGAGGATCATTTGTGATGATTCTCATCGCTGCTATCTCACTTATTTTAGGACCATCTTTCATGTTGTTCGTCTATTTTAATCTCTCAGTTTATTTGGAAGTTACATTTAGCGAAATGCTAGCTGATCCAGAAATTGCTGGAGCATTTACTCAAGATATGATTTTATCAGTGGTATTTACTCTCATCGCAATATGGGCATCATGGAAATCCATTTACAAACAAACCCATGGGCAAATCAAAAAGGATATACAAGAATTAAATAATTGATCAATGTCATAATAAACCCTTTAATTAAAGGGTTTTATTTTATTTAAATCAGTGAAGTCAATCATCATATAAAGCATAAAATTACAAGAATGTTTTGATTTCGTTTATAATCAAAATAGAATAGAAGTGAGGAAAAAAAGATGAATCATAAAAATCCAAAAGTTGATGCATTTATATCAGATGAAAAAAAATGGCAAAAAGAATTCATTAAGTTAAGAGAAATAGCGCTTGACACCACATTAACTGAAGATCTAAAATGGGGAGTTCCTTGTTATACAATGAATAACTCAAATGTATTCTTAATCCATGGTTTCAAAGCATATTGTGCAATCTTGTTTGTCAAGGGTGCGCTGCTTAAGGATACACATCAGATGTTAATTCAACAAACGGAAAATGTTCAAGCAGCTAGACAAATAAGATTTACTTCTCTACTAGAAATTGTTGAAAATGAATCAATCATCAAGACATACATCGAACAAGCAACTGAAATTGAGAAATCAGGGTTAAAAGTTGAATTGAACAAAGAAACTGAAATCACATATCCTGTAGAATTTCAAAAAGTGCTTGATGATATGCCTGAATTAAAACAAGCGTTTAAAAAGTTGACTCCAGGCAGACAACGTGCTTATCATCTGTATTTTTCCGCACCTAAACAGACTAAAACTCGGGAATTGAGAATTAAAAACTTTATTCAAAAAATACTTAATGGAAAAGGATTATATGATTGATAATCATAAGAATGGAAGAAAAAATGAGCACTTTTGAAAACTATTTATCAAAAATTGATAATTTAAGACATAAAGAAAAATTAGAAGATATATTTAGCTGGGTGAGTAAAGAGTATCCACAACTTGAACAAAGAATTGCCTGGAATCAGCCGATGTTTACCGATCACAACACATTCATTTTAGGATTCAGCATATCTAAAAATCACATTGCTATCACTCCAGAAAAAGCAGGCATTGATCATTTTTCGAAGCAAATCAAGGATGCAGGATATGAACAATCAACAATGATTTTTAGAATTAAATGGGACGATATTGTTAACTTTGATCTGTTAAAAGACATGATCGATTATAATCTAAAAGACAAAGTAAACTGCCAAACATTTTGGCGAAAATAGAACTAAAAAAATATTTTAATATTGTAAGATATTTTGTATCCTTTTTCATTTCAAATATGATACAATTTGTATTGAAATGAAAGGAGTGATGCTCTATGCAAAACATGCAAAAAAACTATAAGGGAAAACACTTAAAGAAAAATCAACTCAAGGCTGCTCAAATGGCTGGTAAGAAGATTGTTCGTAACAAGATCGTTAAGTAATACCCTATTAAAAAAGACAAAAAATTGTCTTTTTTTTATGATTTAGTCATCATATCCCAATCAGTAAAACAAAGAATATAATGAGATTGACAAAGAAAACGTATTCATAAACATATTTGTTTACAAAGTAACATAGATGAGTAAAATAGAGGTGGATAAAATAATAATAGAAGAAAGTTAGTGATTAAATTATGAAAAAAGGATATTCGATTAAAAACGAATCATCTCAGCGCCAGTTCTTAATGCAAGAATTACAAATCAATGCATTTAGTGAATTATCAAACTATGTCAACAAAAAACTAGAAAAGCTATTCAAACTTTTCTCACGATAGTTTGTGTTGGCATCACACACGTTGACACGTGGTATACTAAAGGTAAATAAGTGAAATAACCATAGCATAAACATACTTGACAATTGAGATAGATTAGTGTAGAATTACATGAGCGAATATGGCCAGAATAGATCTTATTGATGCTGAGCCATTTTTTATTTGCAAAGGGGTTAATAAAATGATAACTGTATCAAAACTAAGTCTTATATTTTCCGACAAGAAAATATTTGAAGATGTGAATTTAATGTTTTTACCAGGGAACTGTTATGGAGTGATTGGTGCTAATGGTGCTGGCAAGACGACTTTTTTGAAATTGCTTTCTGGAGAAAAGGAATCTACTTCTGGAGAAATCATCATTGATAAAGGAAAACGTTTGGCTGTTCTTAACCAAAATCAAAATGCTTTTGATTCATATACAGCAATTGAAACGGTCATTAAAGGTTATAAAGAACTCTTTGATATCATGCAAAAAAAAGAAGTATATTATCAAAAGGAAATGATGACTGATCAAGAAGGATTTGAGTTAGCACATCTTGAAGCAGAATTTGCTGAACTCAATGGTTGGGATGCAGAACCAGATGCAGAAAAGCTTCTAAATGGTTTGAATGTACCAATGGAAGATTTCTATAAAAAGATGAGTGATATTCTACCTAAGAATAAAGTGAAGATATTATTAGCTCAAGCATTATTTGGAAATCCTGACATCTTGTTACTTGATGAACCAACCAATAATTTAGATTTTGAAGCAATCGCATGGTTGGAAAACTTCTTAGTGAATTATGATAATACAGTTATTACTGTATCTCATGATCGTCACTTCCTAAATAATGTTTGTACACACATGGTTGATATCGATTATTATCAAGCAAAAATGTATACAGGTAATTATGATTTTTGGATGGAGTCTTCACAATTAGTTCAAAGGTTAATGGCTGATAAAAATAAGAAAAAAGAAGAACGTATTCAGGAACTTAAAACATTTATTGCACGGTTTAGTGCAAATCTATCAAAATCAGCACAAGCAACTTCAAGAAAGAAATCACTTGAAAAAATACAACTAGATGAAATTGTTCCATCAAGTAGAAAATACCCTTTTGTCGGTTTTGAAATTGAAAAACAATTGGGTAAAGATGTTTTGGAAGTTGAAAACTTGAGTGCATCCTTAGATGGAAAGAAGCTATTTGAAAATGTATCATTTGTGGTGAGCAGGGGTGACAAGGTTGCCTTATTAGGGCATAATGATTTAGCCAAATCTGCATTACTTAAAATACTCGCTGGTGAATTAGAACCGGACACTGGAACCATAAAATGGGGACAGACCATTTCAAAAGCATATTTTCCAAATGACAATGAATCATTTTTTGCAGGAAACGAACAAAACTTAATTGATTGGCTACGTCAATACTCAAAAGATCCAGCTGAATCTTATATCAGAGGATTTCTAGGTCGTATGTTATTTAGTGGAGATCAACCCTTAAAGCAGGTAAAATATTTATCAGGTGGAGAAAAGATGCGCTGCATGTATTCTAAATTGATGATGTCACAAGCAAATACACTGCTTATAGATTCGCCTACAACTCATTTAGATCTAGAAGCTATACAATCAGTCAACAAGGGTCTAGAAGAATACAAAGGTGCATTACTGGTTGCTTCACATGATCATAAATTGTTAGAATCTGTGTGTAACAAGATGATTGAGATTTGTGATTTAGGATCATTTTCATATGAGGGAACTCTAGATGAATACATCACCAATCCTGAAATTAAACAAAAGACCTTAAGTCTTTATCATAACTTATCATAAAATAAAAGATGCAAGCATGAGCCAAACACTCATGTTTTTTATTTTTAATTTAAGTCATAATGAATCATGGAATCTTGCTTTTTATGATTGAAAAAAGTAGAATGAGGGTGAAGGAGGAATCTATATGAAATTGACTATTAAGATTTGTAAAATCATTCTTATTATACTAGGCGCTTTTATGATCATGATGTCATTTGATGTGTTTGACAACAATGACGACACTATATGGATGCTGATTGCAGGATTTCTGATACACGCCTCTCCAGGCATCATACTTATCGCTTTGACACTGATACTTTGGAATAAAGAAAAGTGGCTTGGAGTGATTATCGTCATTGGGGCAGTTGGGCTTTTCTTCCTATTCAAGTTGTATATTGATTTCAATGAAAAATGGTTGACATTCCTAATGATTGAAGTTCCTTTATTTGCTACTGGTGGTTTATTGTTAGGATATAAGAAGTAATAAAGGACAAAATGAAAAGAGAACATGCGTTCTTTTTTCATTGATATAGTCAAAAAAAAAGAATTTTATGGTATTGATTAATAGCCATTTTTCAAATGAAAAGAAATATTGTATAATGATACTAATATCAAAGGAGAAAATGAATAATGGAACAATTAGAATTTCACTTATCAAAAAATCAAACTAAAAAAGTGCTTGATATTGGTACAGGTGTGGGGAATTTTATTTTCTTACTGACTCAAGCCTTAAAGGAATATGATGAGATTGTAGGTATAGACACCTCTAAAAGAGCTGTTGAGCTTGCAAGAGATAACTTTCCCAATCAAGAGAAAATCATATTTTCAGTGATGGATGCAAGACAAATAGATTATCCTAATGATTATTTTGATGCAGTGTGTTTATCGAACTCTTTGCATCATTTGAATGATGCACAATCTATCTTTGATGAAATGGAAAGAGTTTTAAAGCCTAAAGGACTACTGATCATTCATGAAATGATCTCGTATCCTTTGACACTTAAACAAGTAAGCCATAAGCTCATTCATCATTTTTCAGCTGAAATTGACAGATTGTTAGGAATGACACATGATGACACATACACCAAAAAAGAAATAGAGGAAAAACTTCATTTGTATTCATCATGTCTAATAGAAGATTCATGGGTACCCGTTCATAAGGAAAAACATGAGTTTAGTAAAGAAGAAGTGGATCAAGTGATACTTTCTTTGGATCAAATGCTAAACCGTATTCCTAATCAAGATCAATTGCCTTACTTTAAACAAAAAGCTGAAGCTATTAAAAAACATATGAACGAACATGGGTTTGATTTAGCAACTCAGTATATGTTCATCTTAAAAAAAAGTGAATGAAAGAAGGAAATAGCATGAGAAAAATACCAATGACGAAAGATTTGTTTTTAAAGGATTATTTGATATTAGGTCCAACTTTTATAGGTGTTCTATTTATTGGCATTTCTATTTACTTTCGTTTTGTTGAAATCAATCTGTTTGGATTCTATGGATTAGGTTCAATAGGATTATTAAGTCTCATATTTGCTGTTGTCAGACTTTTTATTCTTAGAAAGTTATTTATGAATGGTGTTGAAATTAATGGTCGAATCATCAGAGTGTCATTTTATAGACAGAGCTGCCGAGTAGTGCTTGAGTTTGACTATGAGTCTGTTCATATCAAAACATCATGGATTACAGTAAAAAATAAGCAATCTAGAAATTTCAGAAATGGAACTGATGTCAAATGTCTTCTTAATCCAAAACGGCCAAAGCAGGCAATCATTTTTGATCTCTTTAATCAATAAAAACTCCTGATGGAGTTTTTTTAATGAAAAAACAATAATCATTATACAAATAACAATTATTGTTTATTTTTTTTATCTTTATTTACATGCAAGCTGTCAGTCGTTTTCGTGAATCTCTAATGCTTCATCCAAATCTATTTCATCATCATCGTCGTCATCGTCATCTTCAGAAGCTTCATTTTCTGCTTTCTTAACCAAATCTTCAAAGATTTCTTTAATCTTCTTACGACTCATGAAAGGAATTAGGTATGAAGTTTTAAATCCTTCAAGACCACCGTTTTCTACGGTTTCATAAAGTTGATTTATTTTTTCTGTTGTCATGAATGGAACTGCACTGTAGATCTCTTTATAACGCTTTTCTTTGATTAAGAATTCAAGCATAGTACTTAACGCTTCATCATCAAGAAATGGATATAAAGCTGATAACTTAATACCTTTGAGTTCTCCTGCTATAATTTTATTAGCAACATCAGCGATGTCTTCACTGTCTAAAAATGGTAATAATGAGGTGTATTTCATTTTTTTTCTCCTTTTTATTTTCTTATTTTATTTCTGTGATCATATGTGAAGTGTAGAGGGTAACGATATGTTTCTTTGTGTTGATAACACATCATTTGTTCTTCATATGATAAATGGCAAGATATGTTACTCAAATCATAATCATATTTATTAGATAATATAATGCCTAAAAGATATTTTCTTTCTTCAATGCTTAGTAGTGTCCACAATACAGGTATCTCGAGAGTTATTTTTTTAGAGATTAGCAGGTTAATGATGAATTTGCGCTCCGAGGATTGAAGCAAATAAAAGATTTTATGAATATCTTCTGATGGATCTTCGGATTGAATAAATTTATTAATTGCTGTTTCTCTTGAGTAATTATTAAGTAGTGATGCGTAATCATCGCGTTTAATTTCGACATCATCTAGTAAATAATCAATCGTGATCTGAAATAGATTGGTTAGAAGTAGTAAAACTTCTATGCTAGGAACACTTTTGCCCTTTTCCCATTTTGATACAGCTTGATGCGTTACATATAGTGCATCTGCTAACTCATATTGGGTCATATTTCTTTCTTTTCTATGCTTTTCGATTTTCTTTCCAATGACTTTTAAATTTAACATTTGTAACCTCCTCTACACTTTTATTTTACCACTTGAAATTATTTGTTCAAGCAACCTGTAGTTGACATATCTTTTTTCATTAAAAACTACATAGGATTTTGAATTGATGTGTCTATCATTTGGTTTTTTCATCACTATATTCATCGAAACTTCATGTTGTTCAAATCTTTATTTAATGGTATAATTGAATGAGTTTAAATACTTGTGTATTTGACTTTATTATATAGCAAATGGTGGAAAATGAAGAAAACAGTATTATTGATTGTTGTGTTCTTTTTACTACAAGGAATCATTCATAACTTAGGACATCCAGTTACTCCAGCATTCGTGAGTGGACTAGGGATACCCGACTTCATGTTTGGTGTTTTTTTTGCATCTATGAGTTTTGGATTGATGATTGGTGGCCCAATTTGGGGAATTTTATCTGACCAAGGACAAAAGAAAAAATACATCATCATTGGTTTACTGATCTATAGTTTGGGACAATTTTTATTTGGATATAGCCATTATGCATCACTTATGGTACTTGTACGCTTTATCAGTGGTTTTGGGGTTGTGAGTTCTAGTACGCTTATGACGAGTCATGTGATTGAGATTTCTGATGTGAGAGATCGAGCTAAACATTTAGCTTATTTAGGTGCAGCATTTACAGTGGGTGCATCACTTGGTTATTTTATAGGAGGATTCCTTGCTACCAATGAACTTGTGTCTACTTTCTTAGGAACAACAGATCTAAGAAGAATCTTTTTAATACAAGCTATTGCTAATACATTATATGTGGGTTTCATTTACATATCATTTAAAGAAGAGAAAGATCTTAATGTTACTATTAAAAAACCTTCAATCCTCCAAGGATTTAAAGATATATCTTCAATAGAACCCAGTTTACTAATTTTCTTAATTTCTTTGACTTTTATAACCATAGGTAGTACAAATTTGAGTAAGTATATTGACGTCTACTTTAATGAATTAGGATACAATCCTCAGCAATTAGGAACGTTTGTGATGGTCACTGGATTTGTTTCCTTACTTGCCAGTTTATTCCTTGTTCCTCTTTTTGCCAAATCTCGAAAATTATTATCTACGATTGCTTTTATTCAAATTCTTAGTGCCGGTATTATATTTTTCACATTCAGAGCAAACAATTTTATATTGGTCATGTATACTGTATTCATGATTTATGTCGTTCTAAAGACGATTTATCAACCGCTCGAACAAAATTTTATTTCTCAACATGCAAAAGGTGGTAAATATGGTGGTGTTATGGGTCTAAGACAATCATTTGTTTCAATAGGAATGGTTATTGGACCACTGATTGGTGGCTTATTGTATCAAAAGAGTCCACTGTTTTTATTTGATTTTAGTGGGCTGGTATTTCTTATTGGTGTATTTTTATTAATCATTGTATATATATTGAAAAGAAAACATATCAATGTCAATCAAATAGAAAACGAATAATAAGGAGATGATGAGATGAAGATGGACAGGGAACAAATGCTTGGCACTATGGATGTCAAAAAACTTCTTATTAAACTATCAATTCCTGCAATTATGGGTATGACCATGAATGCATTATATAATTTTGTTGATACATTGTTTGTTGCTCAAGGTGCTGGTGAAATTGCTATTGGTGGCTTAGCTATGGCATTCCCAATACAGATGGTATCTGCAGCTTTAGGTTTGATGATTGGTGTTGGTAGTGCTTCAGTCTTCTCCCGTGCTTTTGGTCGTGGAGATAAAGTGAAGATGGAGCAAGCAGTCAACACTGCTTTACGGATTGATTTTATTCTCGCCCTAGTTTTTTCTGTTTTAGGATTTATTTTTATTGATGAACTTCTAACTTTCTTTGGAGCTAAAGCTACCAATATAGGATATGCAAGAGATTATTTATCTGTTATCTATTTCGGTCTCATTTTTCAAACACTATCCATGGTCTTAAATAATTTGACCAGAGCTGAAGGCAGAGCAAATCTAGCCATGGTAGCTCTTGTTATAGGTACTGGGTTAAATATTATTTTAGATCCAATCTTTATTTTTGATTTTGGATTAGGCCTAGGTGTTAAAGGAGCAGCAATGGCAACTGTAATCTCACAAGTTGTCGCCTTTTCATTTATTTTTTATAAATCGATTGAAGCTAAATCAACATTAAATATCAATTTGCATAAAGTGTTTCATATAGATTATGCAACAGTCAAAGAAACATTAGCAGTTGGTCTACCAACATTTTTAAGAAATGCAACGGGTGCAATTTTAGCAATCATCATATTCAGACTCATTAGTCAATATGCTTCTGATCATGCTGATATCTATCAATCGATTTACGGTGTAATCAATCGAATCATCATGTTTGTTTTCTTACCAGCATTTGGTATTGTCCAAGGTATGGTTCCAATTGTAGGTTTCAATTTTGGAGCGAAGAACCATCAGAGATTAAAAGATGTTATCAATTATGCAACCAAGATTATTATTGCCTATTTCATTTTAGGATTTGTATTTATTCAGGTTTTTGCAACAGGTATATTTCAAATCTTTAGTGAAGAAAATAACCAGTTTTTCATCACTTATGGTAGTCAAGCATTTAGAATTATTTCATTTGGATTCTTGCTTGTAGGGTTCCAGATTATTGTCAGTGCAATTTTCCAAGCATTTGGGTATCCTATTAGGGCTATGATAGCAACATTATCAAGACAAATACTATTTTTCATACCGCTTGCATATCTTTTGACTTATTTATGGGGAATCAAAGGTATCTGGTTTGCATTTGCAGCAGCAGATCTATTATCAGGTCTAATCAGTATTATTTTATTGATTTTTGAAATGAGATCGATTGAAAGAATTGCACAAGAACAGTTTGCAGCAGCAAATACTTAAAAAAAAACTCCAAGCATTGTTATGTTTGGAGTTTCATTTTTATAGATTAACTTTTTGTTTCCAGTCTTCAGGTATCTCACTGATTTGCGCATAAATTGCTCCAATGAGCAATCCTCTATCACAACTTGCTCCACCTAATTTAACATTCAGTTTCACAGCATCCTCATAATTATTTGTATGAGTCAAAATGTGAAAAATAAGAGGTAAAGCATGATGGATATGGCAATCAGTTCCAGCATGATCAATAATGAATTTCGTTGTATCATTCATCTTAATTGCCAATTCGATAGATTCCTGGTATTTTTGTGGAACCAGTGGCAAAATATTGTGTACACTTTCAAGCATGCTCATATGACTTAAATTTGTTATCAATTGATCCAAGACATTAAAAAATGTTTTATAGTGATCTATATCTGTGAAAGCTTGAGCTAAATCCCATGCCTTATCTAATGGTAAATCTAATTCTTTACAAACTAAGTAGGGCATAAAGCTTACCAGTTGATCATCATGATATGTTTGTTTTTCTATATCTAATTTGAGTTCATCAACTATAGAATTTAATACTAATTTTTTACCATATGATTCTATATATCCATCATATGAACCACCAGGTTTTATATGATCATAAATCAATTTTCGATAATCCTCTCTACTGAGATTATTGTCTGATAAAATTCCTTTATAAAGCCATTTTAAGACTTCACCTTGAATAGAGACATCTCCTATTTCAGCACGAGGATAGACATAATATGATTTACCTGCTCTCTTATATTGATCTGGATTAGGCTTTTGAAATACTAAAGATTCAGTTTGACTTAATCTTTCCAGATAGGGCATATTATAAATCCAATTAAATCCCATGCTTGCTGCATTTGCTACCAAAGCACCTTGTAAAAATTTCAACATATATATCACCTCTTTCTATAGTATAGCGAAAAACAGCTCAAATTGCATCCAATAGGCTTTGTATAGTGATTTCATAAATCATTAAAGAGTTAATATTTTTAGTAACATATTTTTAACAATTTTTTCGTATTCTTGTGTTGCTATAAAAGCGCTTTCATGTTAAAATAAAATAGCAAACATCGTGATATTAGTATTCAGTTTTTTACCTAAGATGCAAGTCTTCTTCGAGGGCCTGTTATATAGTTTTGAAAAATCCATTCATAGAATGATAAAGAGGATGTGCCGTGTTGATAAAAATACTTGTAGAATTCCAGACAGCATTCATCCAATTGATATACAAACATAGCTCAAATGAGGGAAAAGGAGTTATTTTTTATGTTGCTAAACGGTAAAAGACAACCAATTTTTGTACCAGAAATTTATCTGCCCAATGAATCAATTAATTTCACAAAGTGGGCAGTAGTCGCCTGTGATCAGTTCACAAGCCAACCCGCTTACTGGAAAGAACTTAAGGATTTCGTGGAAGGTGTTCCATCTACCTATCATTTGATTCTACCAGAAGTATATTTGGAAAAAATGAATCATCAGATGATTGACGACATCAATCAAGCCATGCATCAGTATGTAAGAGATAGCATATTCAAATCTATTGGAAAATCCATGATATTAGTCGAAAGAACTACAATTCTAAACAAAAGAAGACTGGGATTGATTATGGCTATTGATTTAGAAACATATGATTATAAAGAACAATCAAGACCGATGATCAGGACAACAGAAAAAACGATTATAGAGCGCATACCTCCTCGTGTAAGAATTAGAGAGAAAGCATTATTTGAATTATCTCATGTTATGCTTTTAGTTGATGATCCCAAGCAACATATCATTGAATCGCTTTATGAGAAGAAGGATGAGTTCCCATTGCTTTATGATTTTGAACTCAATATGCATGGGGGACACCTAAGAGGTTATCAGATAAAGGATTGTGACGAAATTATCAATCAATTCCATCATCTCATCAAAGATGATAAAGATCCAATGCTGTTTGTTGTAGGTGATGGTAATCACAGCTTAGCTACTGCAAAAGCACATTGGGAAAAAGTTAAACTTCATTTATCAGAAGAAGAGAAATTGAAACACCCTGCAAGAAATGCATTGGTTGAAGTTGTTAATGTGTATGATGAAGGACTTAACTTTGAAGGTATTCATCGAGTGCTATTTAATGTCAAGGATGACTTTTTAATTGGACTCTTTCATGCAGTAGACAAGCAAGAAGAGACTTGGGTTTACTCAAAAGATATCGGTAAAGCACCATTTTTCATACCTAATAATGCTCCGAGAGCATATGAACAAATTCAAACATTCATTGACGATTATATGCAAAAGCATAAAGAAGTCACAATTGATTATATTCATGGTGATCAGGAACTCATTGAAGTATGTCAACAGCATCCCAATTCAATAGGCATCAAAATGCCATGCATAGAAAGAAAAGAGTTATTTCCATTTATTCAAAAAGGACATGTGCTTCCTAGAAAGTCATTTTCTATGGGATGCGCAACAGCAAAAAGATATTATTTAGAGAGTCAATTTATCATGGATTATGAACCATTGAAAGGAGAAATCAAATGAAACGAGTTTACAATTTTTCAGCCGGTCCAGCAATTTTACCAGAGGCAGTCCTAAGAGAAGCTGCTAATGAGATGCTAGATTATCAAGGAACAGGTATGTCAGTGATGGAGATGAGCCATCGCTCAAAGGTTTTCCTACAAATTATTGAGGATGCAGAAAAGGATTTAAGAAAACTGATTGGGATTCCAGACAATTATAAAGTGCTATTTCTTCAAGGAGGCGCTACAACACAATTTTCTATGGTGCCTTTGAATTTGATGAAACATAAGAAAGCTGATTTTATCATCACAGGTAATTGGGCTCAAAAAGCCTATGAAGAAGCAAGCAAATATGGACAAGCTAATATCATAGCATCATCAGAAGATAAGATGTTTTCCTATATTCCTAATCTCAAAGATTTACCTATTAGTCAAGATACTGATTATGTGCATATTGTTGAAAATAACACCATATATGGAACAAGATTCTATGAACTCCCAGATACGAAAGGAAAAACACTCGTATCTGATGCTTCATCATGTTTCCTATCCGAACCAATTGATATCACTAAATATGGATTGATTTTTGCTGGAGCACAAAAAAATGTAGGTCCAGCTGGAACTGTCATCGTAATTATTCGCGAAGATTTAATAACTAAAAACTACCCAGAATATACACCAATTATGCTTCGTTATGATATTCAAGCAGAAAATAAATCGATGTATAATACCCCACCAACCTATGGTATTTATCTGTGTGGCAAAGTATTCAAATGGTTACTCAATTTAGGTGGTCTTGAAGCTATTCAAAAGATTAATATTGAAAAAGCTAATATTCTATATGACTATTTAGATCAAAGTAAACTTTTCTTTGGTACTGTAGAAAAGAAATCTAGATCATTAATGAATGTGACTTTCAAATCGATTAGTCCAGATCTAGACGACAAATTCATTAAGGAAGCCAAAGCAAATGGATTTGACAATTTAAAAGGATATCGTACAGTTGGTGGCATGAGAGCTTCTATTTATAATGCTATGCCAATTGAAGGTATTAAAGCCTTGGTTTCATTCATGGAAAAATTTGAAAAAGAAAACTTAGGGTAGGTGATATCATGTATAACATTTACTGTTTAAACAATATTTCAAGTGTTGGATTAAGCGCCTTATCAAAGGATTATCAGCTAGTTGATAACATATCAGATGCTCATGCTATTCTCGTGCGAAGTGCAAGTATGCATGAAATGGATTTACCAGAATCAGTGATTGCCGTAGCAAGAGCTGGAGCAGGAGTTAATAACATCCCCTTAGATGTTTATGCAAAAAATGGAGTTGTTGTATTTAATACACCTGGAGCAAATGCTAATGCTGTAAAAGAACTGATTATTGCAGGTATGCTGCTATCATCTAGAGATATCTATGGTGGAATGAATTGGATTAAAGAGAACAAAGATGATCCAGCAATTAATAAGTCAGTAGAAAAAGCTAAAGCACAATTTGGAGGAACAGAGATTTCAGGTAAGACAATTGGCATCATCGGTGTTGGAGCAATTGGTATCTTACTTGCAAATGCATGCCAAGCTTTAGGTATGAGAGTTGTTGCTTTAGAACGTGATCAAGAATCAATGGAAAGATCCAAAAAATATTTACCTAGTGATACGATATGCACCATTCATAAAGAAGAACTATTTCCACTTTGTGACTTTATCAGTTTAAATCTACCTTTCTTGCCAGAAACGAAACACATCATTAACTATGAAGCAATGAAACAAATGAAAGATAGCGTTGTCCTTCTCAATTTTGCTCGAGATGGATTAGTCAATGATGATGATTTAGAAAAGGCTATCAAAGAAAACAAGGTTAAAAAATACATAACTGATTTTCCAAATCCTAAGACTGCTCATATGGAAGGCGTCATCGCGATACCTCATCTAGGAGCATCAACTGAAGAGGCAGAAGATAACTGTGCCTCTATGGCAGCTAATCAGCTTCAAGATTATATTGAACACGGTAATTTGATCAATGCTGTCAATTATCCTAATCTTGATGCAGGAAAATGCAAGAGTGCTTCTCGTATCTCTGTATTATATGAAGACCAAGAAAAAGTATCAGAGTTTATTGAAAAGATAACTGCCTGTGAGCATCAAATAGATCAGTTTGTCCATAAGGAAAGAAATGGTTATGGATGTGCTATTGTAGATTGCAAAGAGAAAATAGATCAAATAACGATTGATGCAATCAATAATTTGACAGGTGTCATCAAAGTCAGAGTCATAAAATAAAATATAAGGTTGCATATTCAGCAACCTTTTTACTTTGATAAAGAATTAGTTAGCTTAGCATTGAAAGAAAAAGCTTTTCAAAGTATAATGAAAAGAAAACAATAAAAACGGAGGATTGCTATGAAAAAGATGGTTCTAGTCACAGATTCATGTTCAGACCTAACTAAAGAACAGGTTGAACAAATGGATATTAGGATTATTCCTTTAACTGTGGAAATAGAGGGGGTAACATATGCTCATTATCCAGATGAAAGAGAACTCAAGATTGAAACCTTTTATCAAAAGCTAAGAGATAAGAAAGTAGCAAAGACGTCTTTAGTTAATGTTGGATCATTCCTTGTGTTTTTTGAGTCGTTACTAAAAGAAGGGTATGATATCCTCTATATTGGATTTTCATCAGCACTTAGTGGAACAGTACAATCAGCAAAAGTAGCAAGTGAAGAATTAAAGGAGCAGTATCCTAATGACCGTATCGTCATTGTTGATTCTTTGTGTGCCTCTATGGGTCAAGGATTGTTGATTTGGAATGCTTGGAAACTCAAGGAAAAAGGTAAAACAATTGATGAAATTGCAGATTGGGTCAATTCAAATAAACTCAACCTCGTTCATTTATTTACAGTAGACGATTTAGGTACTCTAAAACGAGGTGGAAGACTAAGTGATACACAAGCTTTCTTAGGATCGCTTCTTCGAATTAAACCTATTTTACATGTAGATGATCAAGGCAGACTCGTTCCATTGAAAAAAGCAAGAGGAAGATCATTTTCATTAGAAGCAATGGTTGAACAGATGAAAGATCGGATCACTACACCTGAGAAGCAAACTATCTTTATTTCTCATGGTGATTGTTTGGATGAAGCACTTAGTGTTGGACAGATGATTAAGGATCAATATAAAGTCAAAGATATTGTTTATAACCACATTGGACCAATCATAGGAGCTCATTCAGGACCAGGAACTATCGCGATATTTTTCATGGGTACACATCGATAAGACAAGATAAAAATAAAAGCATGAAATCTCATGCTTTTTATTATGTCATTTAGTTATTTTATTTTTTTGAGCTCAGTATAGGCCATAATGAGAGGTGCTACGCCTTTAGCATCATTTTTGACAACAGGCTCAGAGATATAATATTCAAAAGACCCATCACGTCTCAAATTATTTTCTGGACCAAGTCCTGCTACAAGACATATACCACCTAAGGATAAACTTCCGTTTTCATCAGCTAGATACTTGTCGCAAATACCATTAAAGATTTCTAATCCCTTCTTTTGATAATTAGATTCAAGTGCACCAAGTCTCACACCTTTTAAAATAGCATAACATATGAGTGCACTACCACTGGACTCAAGGTAATTCTTGGGTTCTTTTTCTTTATCTACAACTTGGTAGAAGAGCTTTGAAACTTGATCTTGATGTGCAAGAATGCCATCGATGGCTTCTTTTAATAATTGAGGGAAAAACGTTTGTCTTGCTTGTTCATCTTCCATATATTCCATGACATCGACAATAGCAACCACATACCAACCCATAGCTCTAAGCCAGAAATTTTGTGATAAACCGGTTTTTGGATTAGCCCAAAATATCGATTTTGATTCATCATAACCATGATAATACAGCTTTTTATCTTCGTCAAACATCAATTTTCTGACGTTTTTAAATTGATTAAGAATATCATTGTAATTCTTTTTATTATTTCTAAGGGTTTCATAGCGCGTATAAAATGGTTGAGCCATAAATAAGCCATCTAACCAAACTTGATTGGGGTAAATCTTCTTATGCCAAAAATTACCTGCATGCGTTCTAGGATGGGACAAAATTTGTTGATAAGTATAATCGATCGCCTTTGAATATTTTTCTTTCTTAGTTATATCATAGAGATCAAAAAGGATACGGCTTTCACATATATCATCTGTACTATACTTTTCTTGATCATATCCAAGGATTGAACCATTTTCAAAGACATAGTAATCAATGTAATTTTGAACAAAATTGAGATAAGTTGAATTCTTTGTTTGTTTGTATAATTCTAATAAGGAAGTCATCATACAACCATCGATATAGTTCCAACCAGGCTGCTTGCCTGCCTTAATAAGCTCAATGTTCCAAAGCGGTGCTTGAGGTGTAGAACCAGCAATTAATTTTTCAATAAATTTGTCAATCATTGGATACATATAACCACTCCTATTCAAGGTTAATTATACCTTGTTTTAATCGATTACTCAATTTTAAAAAAATTCATGTGCTTTGATGTTATGATATAATTTGAGTATGAGGTGATCATATGATTGAAATCAAGAAATTGAGTCCTGATTTAACAAAAGATTTTACTGATTATCTAGAAGGCATGATTTTTACACATGCGCCACAATGGAAATCATGCTTTTGTCACTTTTATCACAACAATCTATCTTTTGAGCAATGGATATCAAGAACTGGTGAAGAAAATAAACAAGCATCTATTCAAGCGATTCAAGATGGGCAAATGACAGGATTCTTACTCTACAAAGATCATCAATGCATCGGTTGGCTTAACGTTAATGAAGTTCAATATTTTCCGCGCTTAGAAAAACTGCTTTCACCTTATGTTATCGGAAAGAAAGTTGCGCTATCCATCTGCTTTATCATTCATCCAGACTTTAGAGGTCAAGGTATTGCAAGACAATTACTGACTCATGCGATTGAGTATTATAAAGGTTTAGGTTTTGATGGTATGATAGCTTGTCCAATCGAATCCATGAACAATAAAGATCAAAGATATCGTGGAACGATTAACATGTATTTAGAAAATGGATATGAGATTTTAGATGAAATCGAAAATGTTCGAATCATGTACAAACAATTGTAAAGAAAAGGTTTCAGCAAGTTGCTGAAACCTTTATCAAATGATTCTTAAGATATGAAACTTAAATCTTCAAGTATTTCCCTCAATAATATCAAGAATTTATTACATTATGATTTTTCAAGTTGTTCTCACAAGGTATAATAAGAACAAGTAAGATTTTTGGTACTTTATTTCTAACTATGTCGATGACTGCACTTGGTCACCCTACAAAAGCTGTCTATGGATCAGGAATAAAAGGTTAATTTACTATAAGTTTAGGATTTACAAGCAGGAACTTGTTTGATTTGTGAGTTTTTTATTTTTGAGTATAGTGAAAATGAATAGAGGTAAGCTTTCATGAAAATACATGCATCTGGAAAAGAAAATTTAGTGATTACTAAAGAAAAAGCACAAAACTTTATTAATAGAGGAAAGATTATTGATAAGAAATTAATTGTAAAGTATGTAATAGGAGTATGTATTACTTTTTTACTTTCCTTTTTAGCTCTTGCAATTCTACATTATTACATCTTGCTTACAATTAGTTTGTTAATTTGTGCTTCATATATTGTAATATCAATTAAGTTAATCAAAAACTGCAGCTTATGTTTCTCAAATTTTTTCCTTGTTTATTTTATCTCAAGCATCTGTATTCTTATATTTTGTGACCTATCACTATATTTTGTGTTAACAACCAAAATGATATATTCTCCTATTTTACTCATCTCAATGTTCAGTCTACAAATTATTGCTTTTTTCCTTTATATCTTGTTACTTCAAAGATTAGCACGAGAATCATCAAAAATGTATAGAGCAACCCCATATGTTTTTTCGGTTATCAATATGCTTTTATTTTTGCTCGTAAAATTTTTAGTAAAGGATCTAGCAGATGAACAAGTGATATCTCTGTTAAGTCCAGTTGTTTTTGCTGGTACTATTCTCGCCCTGTATGATTCAGCGATAATTGGATTGAAATTTTACTATTCAAGAAAGTATAAGTTAACAAGTTTTGATTTAGATCCATCCTAAGTACCAACTTCGATTACTTTAAATCTTAAACTTATTAAATATTGCCAGTAGTTGCTTTTTAATATGCAGCAATAGAGCCATCGGCTCTTTTTTCTGTTCCACCAGCATAAACACCTGTTTTAGGATTTCTAATGATGATTTGACCACGTCCAAAGCTTCCCAAATTAGGTTCTATCTTCACCAAGTGCTTTTTACTTATCAAACCACTAATGATACGTTTAGGTACACTTGGTTCTACTGATATGTGATTTCCTTCCATCCATTGCCATCTTGGGGCATCTAGTGCAGATTGGGGATTCATTTTGAAATCAATTAAATTCATCACGACCTGCAAGTGGCCTTGAGGTTGCATAAATCCACCCATCACACCAAATGGGCCTATTGGTTGTTTACCCTTAGTTAGAAATCCTGGGATGATGGTATGGTATGGTCTCTTATTGGGGGCAAGACAGTTATCCTTGTTAGAATCTAAACTGAAATTGTGTCCTCTATTATGTAAGGCTATGCCAGTTCCAGGTACAACAAGACCAGATCCGAATCCCATATAATTGCTTTGTATCATGGAAACCATATTGCCATCTTTGTCAGCAGTAGCAAGATAAACAGTACCACTGGCATTTGGTTTACCGAATGTTCTGATTTCAGCTTCTTTAGCAATGAGTTTTGCTCTAGATTTTGCATATTTTTTTGATAATAAATCATCGGTTGACATTTGCATGGTGTTTGGATCACTAATATATTCCAGTCCATCTGCAAATGCAAGTTTGATGGATTCAATCTGTTTGTGATAGACTTCAAGTTTCTCTTTTTCTTTAAAATTGAAATCTTCGATAATATTTAAAGCCATAAGAGCAACTAGACCTTGTCCATTAGGTGGAATTTCCCACACGTTATACCCTTTATAAGAAACACTGATTGGTTTTACCCATTGTGGTTGATATCTTTCTAAATCGCTTTTTCTAAGATAGCCACCATACTTTTTAGAAAAAGCATCAATCTTGTCAGCAATCTCACCATGATAGAAGCTATTTCCATCAGTATTTGCTATATCTTCTAAGGTTTTAGCATGATCCTTAAGATAGAACAAATCACCTTCATTAGGGGCTTGACCATCACTTAAAAAGGTTTCAAACCAATATGAGTATTCCTCACCTTTAAGATGACTTTGGTATATTTTATGTGCTGATTTCCAATATTGTGCAACAGTTGGTGAAACAGCAAATCCATTTTTTGCATAATCAATTGCTGGTTTTAAGACTTCAGAAAATGCAAGCTTTCCGAATTTTTTAGACATTTTGGCCCAACCTGCAACAGCTCCTGGCACAGTGACAGGAGTAAATCCAAATCTTGGCATCTCTTTGATTCCTTTATCTTCTAAAGCTTCAATTGTTAATGACTCAGGAGCATGTCCACTACTATTTAATCCATGTAATTGATCTTGATGCCAAATTAAGGCAAAATTATCTCCGCCAATACCATTTGATGTAGGTTCAACGACAGTTAATGCAGCAGCGACTGCAATTGCAGCATCAATAGCATTTCCACCTTGTTTTAAAATATCGAGTCCAGCTTGTGCAGCCAAAGGCTGTGAGGTTGCTACCATTCCATTTTTTGCATAAACAACTGTTCTTTTTGAAGGATAAGGATAATCTTTATTCATGAGTGTACTCCTTAATGATGGATCATATTAATACTATCTTACATCATATATTATAAAAAGTAAAAGGCCAGTTAATTTAACTGTCCTTTGCGTCGTTTTTCTTATATTTAAAATATCTATAGATGAAAACGATGAGTGTTGTGATGATTGATAAGAAAAATATCATAAAAGCTAATATAACATATCCTAGATCATTCCATCCACCTTGATCAATAGAGACTTGAGTATACCCAAGCAGAAGAAATGATATACCAAGCATTGCTGCTGATGGTATATAATAAACTTTTTTCTTCTTGAATAAATATATTGCGAGTACAACAGCTAAAACAAAACAGACCATCATGATTGCGAAAAGTGGTAAATTCATTTTTATACCTCCTATTGATTACGATTATAGGCTTTTTACTTTGAAAGTCAAATAAAACGATGTAGAATGAATTTATGCTTTTATGGTATAATTTTTTCTATAGAAAGTAGTGATTTTATGAAAAAGTTAAAATACTCATTACAATCAAAAGAAGTGAAGTATCTCATTGAGAAAAATCCTGAACTTCTTCAATTATTTCAAAGAAAAGATGAAGTCATTGTCAACATAGACGATGATTATTTTGTATCACTTGTTGGTACGATTGTTGCTCAACAGCTTTCAGGTAAAGTCGTACAAGTCATTTATGGACGTCTATTGAATCTTTTCGATTTAGAAATCAATGCACAGAAAATCATGTCAATACCAGATGAGAGTTTGCGAAATATAGGACTATCTTATCAGAAAATTAAATACTTAAAGTCACTTTCTCAATGTTATATTGACAAGACAATAGATTTCACACAAATTGAGGAAATGTCTAATGATGAAGTTATAGAGATGTTAGTAAAAATCAAAGGTATTGGTGTATGGAGTGCACAAATGTTTTTAATGTTTTCATTGGGAAGAGAAGATGTGTTCTCGGTTTTAGACTTAGGACTTAGAAATGGTGCGAAAAAGTTTTTTAATCAACCTGATCTCACACAAGAGGAAATTCTATCAATCAGTGAGAATTGGAAACCATATCGTTCTATCGTGTCACATTATTTATGGCATGCATGGGACAGTAAGTAAAGGAGATAATTATGAAAATCAAATTAATTGGATTAGGCAAGATGGGTGCAAATATTGCATTAAACTTAAAGGATCATCACCATGAAGTTAAAGGCTATGATTTAAATGAAGAAGCAAGAAGAAATCTTGAATCTTTGGGTATTTCAACAACACAATCACTTGTTGATCTTCTCGAAAGAGAAGGACAAGAGAAGCTGATTGTCTTGCTTTTTATTCCCAATCAGATCGTTGATAAAGTCATTGATCAGATTGAGGGACTACTTCAAGTTGATGATATCATCATTGACGGTGGTAACTCAAATTTCAATGTTTCAATCAAGAGATACCAACACTTAAAAAGCAAAGGTATTGAATTTATTGATATGGGTACCAGCGGTGGTGTATTAGGTGCAAGAAACGGTGCTTGTACAATGGTTGGTGGCAATAAAGATGTTGTGATTGAAATTGAGCAATTATTTAAAGATATATCCGTCAAAGATGGATATACTTATACAGGGAAACCTGGATCGGGACATTTCGTTAAAATGGTTCATAATGGTATTGAATACGGCATGATGCAAGCTATTGGTGAAGGATTTGACATGCTTGAGGCATCCCCATTCGAGCTTGATTATGAGAAGATAGCTTCGATGTGGAATCATGGATCAATCATAGAATCTGCACTGATAGGCTATATTCATCAAGCATTTAGTGTTGATCCCAAGCTTACAGATATAGAAGGCAAAATTGATGATTCTGGTGAAGGTATGTGGATGATTGAGGAAGCCTTAAAATATAAGGTTTCATTACCGGTTATCACACAAGCTTTATTTGCGAGATATAAATCAAAAGATAATGATCTATTTGGCGAAAAGGTGGTAGCTGCGATGAGAAAAGAATTTGGTGGTCATTCGGTTTATAAAAAATCATGAAAGATCTCATCATTGTCATCTTCGGATCAACTGGTGATTTGACATTTCGCAAGCTTTTGCCAGCAATTGCGAGATTGTACCGGAAAAACCAATTACCAGTACAAACAAAAGTTATAACTCTAGGTAGAAAAAATTTTACAACAGATGAGTATCTTGAAAATATGTCAACATTATCATCTGTTAAATTAGATCTAAAGACACTTTCTAAAATTGTTTCATATCATCAAATGGAGATTACAAATATTAATGCTTATCAAAGTCTTTTAGCTTTGGTTAACTCTTTTAAGCATGAACAGACTAGAGAATTATATTATTTGGCGATTGGACCTGAACTATTTCCTGAAATCAGCAATCATATCAATGTGTCAGGGCTTGTCAAAATTGGTAATCTAAATCAATCCATCATATTTGAGAAACCTTTTGGACATGATCTATCTAGTGCCAAAGCAATTAATGAAATGCTTTGGAACTACTTTGATGAAAAACAAATCTATAGAATCGACCACTATCTTGGCAAAGAAATGATTCAAAATATCATGATGGTTCGTTTTGCCAACAGAATATTCGAAGAGATATGGCATAACAGAACCATTAAAAGCGTTAAAATCATTTCTAAAGAGACTGATGGCATTTTAGGAAGAGCTGGATATTATGATCAATCAGGTGCTCTTAGAGATATGATACAAAGTCATCTCCTTCAGATGCTATCTTTGATAGCAATGGAAGTGCCACTCACTTATTTTAGTGATGATGTCAAAAACGAAAAAGTCAAGGTTTTAAGTCATTTGCATTTTGATCATGATTCTTTAATCTTAGGACAATATAATGGCTATCTCAATGAACAGAACATTCCAAGTGATTCAAAAACTGAGACTTTTGTCTTTTTGAGAGCTTATGTCAACACACCAAGATTTAAAGGTGTTCCTTTTTATCTGATGTCTGGTAAGAAGCTTGATACAAAAGAATCACTGATCATCATTGAGTTTGAAGAAACAAGTGAACAAAGAAAATGGGATCTTCCCCTATCAACTAATAAATTACTCATCAAAATAGATCCAAAAGATGGTGTTGGGTTAGTCCTAAATAGTAAAGTACCGGGTTTAACTGACAATGTAGAACAAGTTGAGCTTGAATACTGCATTAATTGTAATGCTATAGGCAATAAGACAGAAGCATATGAAAAACTCATCATTGATATGGTTGGCCATCATAAAACCTTGTTTACAAGATGGGATGAGATTGAGCTTTCTTGGCATTTTATTGACACAATAAAGAAATACCAAAAAGATCCAATCATTTATCAAGATTTCAGTGAACTTCAAACCATGATCAAAACACTAACGAATGAGGAAATGAAATGAAAATTTATGATGTTTCAATGACCATCACACCTGATATGCAGGTTTATAAGAACATACAGAGTAAGAAACCCTTAATTGAAGTCGTTTCTGATTTTTCTACTAGCTCTGCTCACGAAACCAAATTATCAATGAATCTACACACTGGTACACATATGGATTTTCCTCTACATATGATTGAAAATGGAGCAACATCTGATACTCTAGATATCACTAGATTAATAACACCTGTCAAAGTATTTGATTTGACACATCTTGAAAAAAAAATAACTGAAGAAGACTTAAAAAAGATTGATATTCAAAAAAGTGATTTCGTACTTTTCAAAACAATCAATAGTTATGATGAGAAATTTATCTCAGAATTTGTTTATATTGATGAAAGTGCAAGTCTCTATTTAGCATCAAAAAAAATTTCTGGTGTTGGTGTTGATGGGCTCGGTGTCGAAAGAAGTCAAGCAAACCATCCAACACATAAAAATCTTATGAAAAACGATATCATTATCATTGAGGGTTTGAGATTAAAAGATGTCAAACAAGGCAATTACTTTATGTATGCCCTGCCCATAAAGATTCAACATTCTGATGCACTACCATTAAGTGTCATTCTATTAGAGGAACCCTATGAACATTTACCAAGCAAATCTAAGTGATATAGATCAAATCTGGGCACTTAGACTAGAAACAACTGAATTACTTAAGCAAAGAGGTATTGATCAGTGGCAATATACTGATCCTTCTTTTGAAACATTTAAAAATGATATACAAAAAGGCGAATTTTATGTTGCAAAAGATGAAAATGAACAGATCATAGGTATGATGTCTGTCAAATCAGGCATAGAACACACCTATGACCTCATTTATGACGGCAAATGGCGTTTTGATGCTCCATATCTCACCATTCACCGTCTTGCTGTCAAAAGAGCTCTATTAGGCAAAGAAATAGCTCGGAAACTGATGAATTACGCTGACCAATTAGCCCTAAAGCTAAATACTCCATACATTCGAATTGACACACATGAAAAAAACACGTATGCCATCAAACTATTTACCAATTGTGGATATGTTTATTGCGGATGGATTAATCTCGTTCAAAAATATGGAGATCTCAAACGTTTAGCTTTTGATAAAGAGGTGAAACATGAAAATATTTTATGATGGTATCATGCTCAAAGAAAAATACAGTTCTCAAATGATAAAACAATTTCCTGATATTCAATTTGAAAGTGATTTAAAAAAAGGATTGGATGCTGAAGCTATTTTGGCGATGCCTGGTTTTCTCAAAAAAGAAAATCTTGATCAATTTAAAAATCTTAAATGGGTACAAGTCTTAACAGCTGGTTTTGATACGATAGACCTAGATTATTTCAAACAAAGAAATATCATATTTACTAATGCAAAAGATGTTTTTTCGATTCAAATCGCTGAAGATGTTTTCTCTAAGATTCTCTATTTTAATCGGCAAATCAAAAAGCATATTGATCATATGGCAAAAACAGAATGGCAATATGAACCAGTCCATCATGAAATAGCTAACTCAACAGTTGGTATTCTAGGAACCGGCTCTATCGGATCTGAGATTGCAAAAAGAATGAAAGCATTTGATGCCAGAGTCCTAGGCTATAAATCTAAACCTGATTTAATGCCTTATTTTGATACGATATACCATGATTTAGAAGGATTGAATCAATTGTATCAGCAAAGCGATTACATCATTGTAGCCCTCCCATTGAATCAAAGCACATATCATTTCATAGGTAAAGAAGCTTTTGAAATGATGAAGGATCATGTGGTTTTTATTAATATTGCAAGAGGAGATATTGTTGACCAAGAAGCACTCATCAATGCCATTAAGCAAGGAAAAATCAGAGGTGCAGGGTTAGATGTCATGTCTCCAGAACCATTACCACAAGGAAGTGAATTATGGAAAATGGAGCAAGTTTTAATCACACCACATAATTCAAGTTCAAGCCCACATGTCAATCAAAGATTGATGGCAGCTGTTCTTGATTCAATCTTATGCTATACAACAGACAAGCAATTCAAAAATAGAATCATATAATAATTAAGGTCTATGAGTAAACTCATGGATCTTTTCATTTGATAAACCGTTTACATGTTGAAAAAGTATTGACAAGATAATAATATGTGATAGAATGAACACAGGTATATTATTTGATATTCAAAACAATTGATATATGCTGAAGAAAGAGGTGTTGCCTTATACAAAGGGGATAGGTATTCATTCACCATGAAAATGATGGTTGAAAATGATATTTATCTTAAGATTCGCGCATCTTAAGATTATGAGATGATACAAAGAGAAACTCAGTCAACCAAACATAAACTTTTGATGATTTAAAGATTTAAAAAAATAAATGTAAAGTGAAATGGATAATATGACAATAAAAGAAATTCAGGGGATCATTAAAGACTTTGAGTCGTCAACACTGATGACACTCGAGCTTGAAATGGACGGATTTAAATTAAAGTTATCAAAGAACAAAAATGATGAAATATCAGTAAAGGAAGATTACAAAGAACAACAAACACAACAACAAACAAAAACTATAGAAACAAAACATAATCATACAATGATAAAATCACCGCTCGTAGGTACTTTTTATGCTTCTTCAACACCCAATGGTAAGCCTTACATTGAAGTTGGACAAACAGTGAAAAAAGGTCAAGTTGTGTGCATCATCGAGGCAATGAAAATTATGAATGAGATTACTTCGCCATTTAACGGTGTGGTTAAAGAAGTCTATGTTCATAATGGCGATGTCGTCGGTTTTGATCACAACCTCATTCGAGTAGGTGACCCTAATGAAAAATAAAATATTAATTGCTAACCGTGGAGAAATTGCGGTTCGCATTATTCGTGCTGCTAAAGAATTAGGTTATGAGACAGTTGCAGTATACTCACTTGCAGATCAACAAAGCTTACATGTTAAGCTTGCTGATGAAGCAGTTTGTATTGGTGGAAATAAGAGCAAGGATAGTTATCTCAATATGAATAACATCTTAAGTGCAGCGATTTCTACTGGGTGTAATGCAATCCATCCTGGTTATGGTTTTTTAGCAGAAAATAGTGAGTTTGTTGAAATGGTCGAAAGATGCAATATTGCGTTTATTGGTCCTAGTTCTAAATCAATTTCATTAATTGGCGACAAATCTGCTGCAAGAACACTTGCAAAGGCTCATGGCGTACCAATTGTTGAAGGTAGTGAAGGTGTTGTTGAAAATGCCCAAGAGGGCTTAAAAATAGCAAAGAAAATTGGATATCCTGTGATGATCAAAGCTTCTAGCGGAGGCGGTGGTCGCGGGATTAGTATTGTACGCTCAGACGAAGAATTCCTGAGTGCTTTTGAGCGTACATCCATGGAAGCAGAAACGTCATTTGGTGATGCATCATTGTATATAGAAAGATTTATTGAATCACCTAAGCATATTGAAATACAAATTATTGCCGATACACAAGGTAATTATGTACACTTATTTGAACGTGACTGCTCAATGCAAAGAAGAAATCAAAAGATGATTGAGGAAGCTCCATCAATCATTTTAAATGATTTACTGAGAAGAAAAATTGGTATGGCAGCAATCAAATTAGCAAAAGCCATTCATTATGTTAATGCTGGAACTCTTGAATTTTTAGTTGATTCTAAAGGAAATTTCTATTTTATAGAAATGAACACGAGAATTCAAGTTGAACATCCAGTAACTGAAGCCATTACTGGCCTTGATTTGGTTAAAGAACAAATCAAGATTGCTTATGGAAAAGAGCTATCATTCAAACAAAGAGATGTCAAAGTCAATGGTCACGCAATAGAATGTAGAATTAATGCCGAAGATGCGATGCATGGATTTACTCCAACACCAGGCAAGATTACCAATATCTTATTTCCTGGAGGTATAGGTATCAGAATTGATACACACATCTATCCAGGTTATGAAGTTCCACCTTTTTATGATTCCTTGCTGGCAAAACTCATAGTTCATGCACCAACCAGAAGAGAAGCAATCAAGAAAATGCGTATCGCTTTGGAACAATTTGTAATAGAAGGCATTTCAACAAATATCGAATATCAATATTTGATTATGCATAACCCTGATTTTATCAAGGGACAATATGACACGGGATTTATTGCTCGCTTCAATACGTTAGTGGAGGCTGAGACCAATGAATGATTTTTTAAATGAGCGCAAACATAAATTAGAAGATTTCAAAAAGAACATTCGCAAAAAACAAACCAGTTACGAGCCTATCGATATACCCGATGGCCTTTTTGTCAAATGTGATCAATGTGGCGCAGCTATTTATGAAAAGACACTTGAAGCAAATCATTCTATATGTCCTTACTGTGAATACCATTTTCGAATGGGTGCACAAAAAAGATTATCACTGACTGTTGATCAAGGCAGCTTTGTAGAAATTAATACACATATTCAATCGACAAACCCTTTAAATATGGATGATTATGATGATAAGCTAAGCAAAGGAAAAAAGCTTTCTGGGCTTAATGAAGCGTTTTTAAGTGGCACAGCAACACTTGTAGGAATTCCTTTAGCTATAGGAATATTAGATAGCAACTTTATGATGGGTAGCATGGGATCTGCTGTAGGTGAAAAAGTCACGAGACTCATAGAATATGCTGCTGATAAAAAATTGCCATTAGTCATTTTTTCCGCTTCTGGTGGAGCAAGAATGCAAGAAGGCATTCTATCTTTGATGCAAATGGCAAAAACCAGTGCAGCCTTAGAATATTTTGACAAAAAGGGATTACTATATATCAGTGTGTTAACCAATCCGACAACTGGTGGTGTTGCAGCCAGTTTTGCTTCTTTAGGTGATATTAATATCGCTGAAAAATCATCATTGATTGGTTTTGCTGGAGCAAGAGTCATCAGACAAACAATTAGACAAGAGCTTCCAGAAGGTTTTCAAACTGACACATTTCAATTAGAGCATGGACAAGTGGATTTAATTGTTCATCGTAAAGATATGAGAAAAACATTATATAAGCTCCTTCAATTTCATCAAGGAAAGAAGGGTGACTTATGAGTGATGTCAATATCGCATGGGAAAAAGTAAAACTTGCACGTCATCCTAAAAGACCTACTGCAAGCTATTTGATAAAAGAGTTATTTCCAGATTTTATAGAGCTACACGGTGACCGTGGTTTTGCTGATGATGAAGCAATTACTGCAGGTCTTGGAACATTTAATGGGATTGCAATGACGATAATTGCTGAAGAAAAAGGTAGAACAACCGAAGAGAAGATTAAACATAACTTTGGTATGCCGCATCCTGAAGGTTATCGAAAAGCCATTCGATTGATGAAACAAGCAGAGAAGTTTAAAAGACCGATTTTATGTATCATCGATACTCCAGGCGCATATCCAGGCATTGGTGCTGAAGAAAGAGGTCAAGCTCAAGCGATCGCTTACAACCTAAAGACTATGATGGGTCTCAAGACCCCGATTATTGTTTGTGTCTTGAGTGAAGGTGGTTCTGGTGGTGCACTAGCTATAGGTGTTGGTGATCACATCTTCATGTTTGAAAATAGCATTTATGCAATCTTGTCACCTGAAGGATTCGCATCCATCATCTACAAAGACAGCACAAAGGCTGATCATGCAGCAAGTATCATGAAACTAACTGCTGAAGATCTCAAAAGTTTTGGTGTAATTGACACCATTATTATGGAAAACGAAGGATTACATATTAATCCTGATTTTGGATTACAGTCTTTTAAGACTGAACTTTCAAAAACACTTAAAAAATTAATGAACTTATCTGAAAATAAACTGTTGACGCATCGCTACCAAAAATATAGAAAAATGGGTGTATACGTTGAGCAAGGAGAGACAAATGAAACAAAACCAACCGAAAATTAAAATCATCTCAAGTGGTAAATATATACCTGAAACACTCATTACTAATGAGGATTTAGAAAAGTTAGTCGATACATCAAATGAATGGATTATGACGAGAACGGGGATTCAAACGAGACATAAAGCAGTTAATGAATTAACAAGTGATATGGCCTACAAGGCAGCATTAAATGCCATTGAACGCGTTAATTATGATAAAACTAAGATAGACTTAATCATCATGGCAACCATTACTGGAGATCAAATGACACCATCAACATCGAATTTTGTTCAAGCAAAATTAGGCCTTGAACATCATGTGATGAGTTTTGATATCAATGCTGCTTGTACAGGATTTGTTTATGGCATGGAAGTGGCATCAGCTTTATTACAAACAAAAAGATTTAGATCAGCACTTGTTATTGGTGCTGAGACTTTGACTAAAATCGTTGATTACACAGATAGAAACACTTGTGTTTTATTTGGTGATGGCGCAGGAGCTATGATTATAGAACCAAGTGATGATGAAAAAGATAAAGCATATTTCTTTAGTGCAGCTAAAGGAGATTTAAACGATACATTAACTGTAAAAAAATACATTCAAATGGATGGTAAAAAGGTTTATCAATTTGCTGTAGGTGCCATGGAGAGTGCTATTATCAAGATATTAGATGAGGCAAAATTATCAATTCATGATATTGATATTGTGATTCCTCATCAAGCAAACGAGCGTATTATTCAATCGGTTTCTAAATCTACAGGTATTCCAATTGAAAAATTTATGCTAAACTTAAGTGAGTATGGCAATACATCTGCAGCAAGTATTCCCATAACGATTTCAGAGTACTTTGATCAAGTTGATACCAAAGGCAAGAAGATACTTCTTGTAGGTTTTGGTGGTGGATTTACTTGGGGAAGTGCAATTTTGCAATTATAGGAGCATACTATGAAAAATGTTAATACATTATTTAAGACTAAATATCCTGTCATCCAAGGTGGCATGGCAAATATCGCAACAGCAGAGTTAGCATCAGCAGTTTCAAATGCAGGTGGTCTTGGTTTGATTGGAGCTGGTGGCTATGATGCAAACTGGGTCAGAACTGAAATCAGAAAGTGTAAAGAGCTAACAGATCAACCTTTTGGTGTCAATATCATGCTCATGAGCCCTCATGCTCCTGAAATTGCTAAAGTTGTCGTTGAAGAAGGCGTAAAAGTTGTTACAACAGGTGCCGGTAGTCCTGGTATCTATATGGAATCATGGAAAAAAGCAGGTATCGTTGTTGTACCGGTTGTCCCTTCTGTTGCTTTAGCTATTCGAATGGAAAGACAAGGTGCAGATGCAGTTGTTGCTGAAGGCACTGAATCAGGTGGCCACATTGGTGAATCAACGACCATGGCCTTAATTCCACAAATAGCTGATGCTCTTACTATTCCAGTCATCGCAGCAGGTGGTATTGCTGACAAGCGTGGTGTACTCGCAGCCTTTGCACTCGGTGCAAAAGGCGTTCAAATAGGCACAGTTCTACTTGCAACTAAAGAGTGTCCAGTTCATGAAAACTACAAACAAAAGGTTATACATGCAAAAGATACAGATACAGTTGTAACAGGACGAGGTACAGGTGCTCCTGTTAGAGTGCTTAAAAATAAAATGGCAATCGAATATTTAAATATGAGCACTGCAGGTGTTCCACTAGTTGAACTTGAAAAATTGACTTTAGGATCCTTGCGTCGTGCAGTTTTTGATGGCGATCTAGATCGCGGGTCATTTATGGCTGGACAAATCTCAGGATTGGTCAAAGAAGTTAAAACTGTCAAAGAAGTGTTAGAATCATTGTTTGATGGTGTCAATGAATATAAAGAAAACTTGGAAGTTATGTAAATGAAGAAGTTAGCACTTGTTTTTGCTGGACAGGGCAGTCAATATGCTGGTATGGGTATTGATTTAGTTGATGCATTTTATGAATTAAAAGAAAAAGAGAAAAAAGCATCAGAGGTTCTAGGATTTGACGTTAGACAGATTTTATTATCGACAGATGGCAAAATCAATGAAACTGAGTTCACTCAAGGGCTTGTTTTATTAACCTCTATTTATGCCTATGAAATCTTTAAAACACTTGGTGTCAAAGTATCAGCTGCTTCTGGATTTAGCTTGGGAGAATATTCAGCATTATATGCAGCAAATGTCTTCGATTTTGAACACATCATGAGGATCATCCAAAAACGTTCAGAATTCATGAAAGCATGTGCTTTAAAATATCCTGGAAAAATGGCAGCTGTCATTGGCTTATCAAAGGATCAAGTAGAAAAGATCTGTCAAGAATCAAGTGAAAAAGGTGTTGTTGTTGCTGCTAATTATAATTCACCAATTCAAATTGTGATCTCAGGTGAAGAACATGCAGTCATCTATGCAAGTCAGAAGGCTAAAGAAGCTGGTGCAAAGCGTGTGATGGAGCTTCAAGTCAGTGGTGCATTTCATTCACCACTCATGAAAGAAGCAGGAGAAAAGCTTTTTGATTATATCAAGCACTTATCCTATCAAGCTCCTTTATTTCCAATCTATATGAATACAACAGCAAAACCTTTGATTGAAAAAAATCTTTATCAAGAGATGGAAAAGCAAATTCAATCTTCAGTGTATTTTGAACAAACCATAGAGCAGATGGTACAAGATGGTGTGACACACATCATTGAAATTGGACCTGGAACAGTCTTATCAGGCTTAATCAAAAAAATCAATATCAATATCGAAGTCTCTCATTTTGGGAAACTTAATGATTTAGAAGAGTTGAAAGGATGGTTGAACGAACATGGATTTAGCAAATAAAGTAGCACTTATCACAGGTGGAGCATCAGGCATAGGCAGATCAATTACTTTAGAATTAGCAAAACGAGGTGTCAAGGTTGTATTAAATTATAACCGAAGCATTGAAGCTGCACAATCCTTAATCAAAGAGATTGAATCCTTTGGTGGCAGTGCATTTGCTGTTCAGGCAGATGTTTCAAATTACTTAGATGCTGAAAAATTGGTTCTAAGAACCATCGAGCATTTTGGAACTCTAAATATCGTCGTAAACAATGCAGGCATCACGGATGATGCATTGCTGCTTCGTATGCAGGAAAATCAGTTTGATCGCGTTATTGACACAAATCTCAAAGGTGTTTGGAATATATGCAAACATGCAGCAAAACCTTTGATGAAATCTGGATATGGAAGAATTATCAACATATCATCTGTTTCAGGTGTTATGGGAAATGCTGGGCAATCCAATTACAGTGCTGCAAAAGCTGGTGTCATCGGACTAACAAAATCCTTAGCCAGAGAATTTGCTTCTAGAGCAGTAACAGTCAATGCAATAGCTCCTGGATTTATCGAAACTGAAATGACAAAGAAATTATCTGATGAAATCTCTGAAACTTGGAAAAATCAAATTCCACTTAAGAGATTTGGTCAGGCAAAAGAAGTTGCTTATGCTGTTGCATTTCTTGCAAGTGAAGAAGCAGCTTATATAACAGGCCATACCCTAGAGGTTGATGGCGGATTGGTGATGTAGGTGTATCTATGAAAAGAAGAGTTGTAGTCACAGGTATGGGACTTGTCAGTCCTGTAGGAAACACGGTTGAAGAATCATTTAAAAATCTAGTTGCTGGGAAAAACGGCATTGATTTTATCACGTTTTATGATGTCTCCACTTGGAAAGTCAAGATTGCTGGAGAAGTTAAAAACCTGAATTTTGAAGATTTTATCGATAAAAAGGAAATAAAAAGAGCAGATCGAGTCACTAATTTAGCCATGGTTGCAACACATGAAGCTTATGAGCAAGCTCAATTAGAAGGCGTAGAGATTAATCGTAAACGTTTCGGAACATTTATTGGAAGTGGCATTGGTGGTCTAACAACAATTTTTGAAGAAGTTAAAACCAGTGTAACACGTGGACAAGATAGAATATCTCCATTTTTTATTCCAAATTCAATCATTAATCTAATCGGTGCCAAAGTCGGTATTAAATATCAAGCTTATGGTCCAAATCTTGCACAAGTATCTGCTTGTTCAGCAGCTACCAACTCCATTGGAGAAGCATTTAGATATATCAGAGATGGTTATTTAGAGATTGCCTTAGCAGGTGGTGCAGAAGCACCAATCAATGAAATTGGTGTTGGTGGGTTTTCGAGTCTAAAAGCACTCAATTTTTCTAATGACCCTGAAGTAGCATCAGTTCCTTTTGACACAAGAAGATCGGGATTTGTTATTGCTGAGGGTGCTGGTATCCTTGTATTAGAAGAATATGAGCATGCTAAAAAGAGAAATGCACCAATTCTAGCTGAAATGGTAGGCTATGGGACAACCAGTGATGCATTCCATATGACATCACCAGATGATTCAGCAAAAGGTATCGAAGAATGTTTGCGTATTGCTTTGGAAGATGCCAATATAAAACCCGAGCAAATGGGATATATCAATGCACATGGAACCTCAACAGTGCTAAATGATAAACTAGAAACCAAAGGCATTAAACAAGCTTTTGGCGATGCAGCTTATGGTATTAATATTAGTTCAACAAAATCCATGACTGGACATGCACTTGGTGCAGCAGGAGCAATCGAGACGATCGCTGTCATCAAAGCATTACAAACTGGATTAATTCCACCAACAATTCATTTGGATGAACCAGATCCAGAATGTGATTTGAATTATACACCTCATGTTTTTGTCAAGCGTGACATCGATTATGCAATGAACATCAACATCGGGTTTGGAGGACAAAACGCAGCCATCATATTCAAAAAGGTGAACGGTTATGAATAAAGAAGAAATTAAAAAAATCATTCCTCATAGAGATCCTTTCTTATTTTTAGACGAGATCCATGAATTAGAAAGTCTACATCATGCAGTTGGTGTTAAATATGTCACTCAAGATGATTATTTTTTCCAAGGACATTTTCCAGGAAAACCTGTGATGCCAGGTGTATTGATTATCGAATCTCTAGCCCAAGTAGGTGCTGTGATTTTATTATCACATCCTGATCACAAAGGTAAAATTGTCTATTTTACAGGAATTAAAAATGCGAAATTCAGAAGAAGTGTTGTTCCAGGAGACAAGCTTATTTTAGAATGCACATTGACTAAGCTGAGATCAACCTTTGGATTTGGAGCAGCAAAGGCTTTCGTTGATGGTAATCTTGTTTGTGAAGCTGAGATTGCATTTGCTATTGGAACAGTATGATTTCATATACATTGCTTGAGTTTGATGAACTGATATCAACAAGCGATTTTCTAAAAGAAAACCAGACTTATTTTCCTCATATGACGATTGTAAGAGCGAATCATCAAACCAAAGGAAGAGGTCAATTTGATCGAAAGTGGGAATCGAATCCCGAAGAGAATTTACTTTTTTCTGTACTTTTAAAAAATATGAATGTATCAAAAATGTTTGATATCAAAAGATGGATTGTTTCTAGCATTATTTCCTATTTGCAGAAAAAAAATATTGATGTATACTTCAAGGAACCCAATGATCTTTATGCGTTAGAACAAAAGTTATGTGGCATCTTAATTGAGACACAATCAAATTCAAACATTTTTGACTATGTTATCATCGGTATTGGTCTGAATGTCAACCAAACAGAATTTGATCATCCTCATGCTACTTCACTAGGCTTATTACTCAATCAAACTGTTAATATCAATCATTTATTTGAGGATATTATCAAAATGTTGATAGAAAATTATGAGCAACTTACATGAATAAAATCAAACAAATCTCAAAGATCTCATTATTTGCATCATTCATCTCTGTTTCTGTTTATTTATTTCCACCAATTGTGGTACCATTAATTCAAGTGCCATTTACGCTACAAACGCTTTTCATTATCTTAGCTGGATTTTTATTTACTCCACTAGAAGCATTCATTACTGTTTTGCTTTATGTATTCATAGGGGCTGTTGGACTTCCAGTATTTAGTGGGGCAAGAGGTGGACTTTCAGTCCTACTTGGACCATCAGGTGGATTCATTATGCTCTTTCCACTTGTAAGTTTATTCATTTCATTTTTTAAATCAAAATCGAAAAATATGCTTCATGATCTGATAATTGGTGTATTGATATCTATCGTTGGTTTATATTTTCTTGCGAATATATGGCTTTCAATTACACTATCTTTAAACTACTGGGTGGCTTTATTAAGCCTTTTACCCTTTATACCACTTGATATAGCTAAATTGCTATTGGCATATTTTGTTTACTTAAAGATGCCTAGTGAATTTGTGAGTCGAAAATAAATTAGAAAGCTACAAGCTCAATAAAGAAGAGGTGAAATCCTTATGAAAAAAAGAAATCAAACTTTATTGGTGATGCTATTTGTCTACATTTTGGTGATGGCATTTGGTATTTTGGTTTTTCTGTTGATACCACAGTTATCTTTGATTATAAGACTACTTGTTGCAGATATCAGCATGACCCTTTTGACATGGGTCATCAGCTTGATATTTAAAAATGCGAGTGTCTATGATCCATATTGGAGTGTTATTCCACCAGCAATCATTTTAGGAGTTATCATATTTTTAAATAAACCATTCATTTTGAGTATTCTCTTGATGTTTTCAGGTTTGCTAGTATGGAGCATTAGACTCACTTATAATTGGGCAACAAGATGGACTGATTTTTCTGAAATTGATTGGCGATACCAGAAGATGAAGGAAAAATCTCCCAAACTATATTTTCTAATCAATCTACTTGGCATTCAAATGTTTCCAACCCTAATTGTCTTTATTCAGCTCATAGCTGCAACTTATTTCATATCAGCAAGTCCAAGCATGAACATCTTTATCTGGATAGGATTTTTCATGATGGTTGGTGCAGCAACAATTCAATTTTTTGCCGATCAGCAAATGAAAGAGTTTAAGGAACATAACAAAGGACAGAAAAAATGTATAGAAGAAGGACTTTGGAAATATTCAAGACACCCCAATTACTTTGGTGAGATTACTGTTTGGTGGGGGCTGTATGTCATGTATTTTGGAAGTACCATGAAATTTGATATTTATTTATTCGCACCTATCTTAATGACAGCACTATTCTTGTTTATTAGCATTCCATGGATGGAAAAGAAGATTCTTGAAACTAGACCTGAATACAAAGGCTACCAAAAACGTGTCTCGATGCTCATCCCATTCTTTCATAAAGAAGAAAAGTCTTTATCTCAAGAAAATTCTTGACAGTGCTTAACAAAGAGGTATAATAGACCGTAGGGAATGAACGTCTCCCCAAGTAATTTACTTAAACCGCGAAAGCTAATGACTTCTACAACATTTTTGTTGTGAAGTTTTTTTTTGGAGGTATGTATGTTATTGAGTGTTGCTTTAATTATCATTACAAGCTTGATATTATCTCAAATTTTTGCTTTAGTTAAATTTCCGAAGATTATTGGAATGATTCTTGCCGGTATCATCCTAGGCCCTTTTGTTTTTGATTTGATCAGTCCTGATATTTTAGATATCTCAGCTGAATTAAGACAAATTGCCCTTATTGTCATCCTGATTAGATCAGGACTATCTTTAGATTTAGAGGATTTGAAAAAAGTAGGAAGACCTGCGATTTTATTATCATTTGTGCCAGCTGCATTTGAAATGATTGCCATCATCATTTTTGCTCCAATATTATTTGGTATATCTTATCTTGATGCTGCACTTTTAGCAGCAGTTGTTGCTGCTGTTTCTCCTGCAATCGTCATTCCAAGAATGATATCATTACTAAAAAATGGATATGGTAATGACAAAAAGATACCACAAATGCTTTTAGCAAGTTCGACAGTTGAAAACATAGTGATTATTACAGTCTTTACCTCAATGATTCAAATTCATCAAGGGTCAACATTTTCAATTTTAACCCTGCTTTATGTTCCAATTGCAATTATTTTAGGGATTGCATTAGGTGTGTTTTCGGGCATACTGTTTGTTCAACTCTTTAAAAAGTATCATATGCGAGATACAATTAAGGTTTTACTTATTTTTAGTGTGGGGTTTCTCTTTATAGTACTTGAAAAATCTTTATCAGGTATTATTCCTATATCAGGACTACTCGCAGTGATGACACTCGGTGGTATCATTCTTAAACTACATCATATACTTGCGAAAAGATTGGTTTCTAAATTTGAAAAGATCTGGGTTATCGCTGAAATTATGTTATTTGTATTAGTTGGTGCTGCTATTGATATATCAGTGATGGTTAATGTTGGTTTAATTGCTCTAGTTTTACTAGTTATAGCAATGATCTTTAGAATGATTGGTGTTATTACAGCACTTATTAAGACACCACTTAATCCAAAAGAAAAGGTATTTGTTGGTTTTTCATATATTCCCAAAGCGACAGTTCAGGCTGCAATTGGTTCTATTCCGCTCGCTTTAGGGGTATCTAATGGTTTACTCATTTTAAATGTTGCAGTGCTTGCAATAATGATTACAGCCCCAATAGGGGCAATTCTGATGGATACGACCTACCACAAATTGCTAAACCACACAAATATACTATAAATTTAAGATGAAAAAGGGTATAATATATAATGATATGCTCTTTTTTTTAAGCAGTTTTGCTAAAAGAGTGTTAAAATAATTGAGGTGTTTTATTTCTTATAGACTAAAGTTTGAAGTTCATAAGACAGCATAAAGCCCAAGGAGATACGATTATGAAAAGAAACAAGTTTATTGTTATCGGTTCTGGACGATTAGGATCCAATATTGCCACACAAATGTCAGAGCTCGGAGAAGATGTCATCATCGTTGATGCGACTGACGATTCTTTTAGAAAACTTCAAGAATCATTTTCTGGTTACCAGGTTGTTGGTGATGCCACTGATTTATCTGTACTAGAAAATTCATACATCAAACACGCAAAGACTGTAGTTATAACAACAGATAGTGATAACGTTAATATTTATCTTGCTCATATTTGTTATTATATTTATAATGTTCCAAATATCTTTGTCAGACTTGCTGATACAGATAAAGGCATGTTATTAGAAGGAACCTATATTAAAGCCATTTATCCATTTACCTTATCACTTCAAGAATTCATGAAGTTAAACAAAGAGGAGGCAAACAAATGAAAATCGTCATAACAGGCGGAAAGCATGAAGCCGACTTTATTGTTAAAATGCTTAAAGAAGAACATCATCAATTAATTGTTATTAATCAAGACATTGAGTTTGCTGAATACATTTCAACAAATAATGATATACCAGTATTTCCAGGAGATCCCACCAAAGCTTATGTTTTATCAGATGCTGAAGCAGATAATGCTGATGTGCTCTTGGCTCTATCAGATAGCGATACAGATAACTATATCACTTGTATTACTGCCAAAAAGCAGTTCAATATTAAACGTACTGTATCCAAAGTCAAAAATCCTAAAAATGTGGAATTATTTAAAAAGCTCGGTGTTGATAGTGTCATCTCATCAACTTACCTTTTAGCTCAAACCATTTTAAATGAATCTTCAGTTGAAAATATCATTAAGACCTTGTCAATTGAAGATGAAAAAGTCGTAATGCTTGAAATGGGTGTTGAAGAAAACTACAGTCTTGTCAACAAACGCATTATGGATATTAGCTTTCCTAAGAATATTAATATTAGCTGTATCTTTAGAGATCCTCATGTCATTATTCCTAAAGGGGATACTGTCATTAAAGCACTAGATAAGCTGATCATCATCTCAACACCTACTGAACAAGACGAAATTATCGATTTTATTAAAAAGAAAAGATGAACAATATGGAAAAAAGAGTTACCTCAGGATATCCGCTCATCATCAACTATTTGGGTATCTTTGCTTTTTTAATCGGTTTTATCAACCTACTACCGCTCATACTTTTGATTTTTAGACCAGAAGAATTAGAATTTGCTCATTATTTTTTAATTCCAGGGTTATCGAGTATTGTCGTAGGAGCTTTTATCATCTTCTTATTTAGAGGAAGAGAAAAAGGCAAATTGGAAAGACATCAAGATGCAGTTTTGGTTGTCTTCATTTGGTTGATTGCGATATTAATTTCATCCGTGCCTTTTATGCTTTCAGGCACTTATAATTTTACTCAAAGCATATTTGAAGCAACTTCAGGCTACTCAACAACAGGATTAACAGTAGTTGATGTAGAAAACACACCTGGCTTATTTCTTTTATTTAGAAGCTTACTTCAATTTTTTGGAGGGGTTGGACTGGTTTTAGTCCTAACATCAGCTATTTCTGATAAATTTGGAATGAGACTTTATAGTGCTGAAGGGCATAGCGATAAATTGATGCCTAACTTGATTCGGTCTGGACGTATGATCTTATCTATCTACATTGGTTATATCGCAGTTGGTTCACTATTCTTTGTCATATTTGGTATGGCACCATTTGATGCCATCAATCACTCTATATGTGCTGTTGCTACAGGTGGATTTTCCACACAAGCAGGTAGTATTGGTTCATATAACAGTGTTCCCATAGAAATCATCACCATGATTCTGATGATTTTAGGTGGAACAAATTTCTTTGTTCACTTGATGCTCATCAGAGGGAAATTGAAAAATGTCTTCAAACATGTTGAAATCAAACTTTTAGGCATTCTACTATTAATCTTTATTCCATTAATGACAATCAATATCTTATCATTTTATGATGGCAGATTCTTTTATTCGCTTAGAGTATCTAGTTTCCAATTCATATCTGCAATCACTGGTACAGGATATCAAACAGTTCCAAGTTTCTTAACATTACCAAGTTTCTTTATATTAGGTTTAATCATTCCTATGGTTTTAGGTGCAGGTATGGGATCTACAGCTGGTGGTATGAAACAGTACCGAGTAGCCTTAGCATTTAAGAGCATGTATTGGAACGTTAGAGATCAATTAACGCACAAGAAAACCATTCGTACACATTTCATCAATAAATTAGGCTCAAAAACGATCATAGAAAAAGAAGATATTATCCAAAATCATTCTTTCTTAATGATATATTTAGTGGTTCTAATCATCGGGACTCTTGTGTTTTCAAGTTATGGATATAGTGTAAGAGACTCACTGTTTGAATTTGCATCAGCACTAGGTACGGTAGGTTTATCAGTTGGCATTACAGGTTATTCTGCAAACCCTGGTATCTTATGGACATCAACACTAGGGATGTTCTTAGGACGTCTTGAATTCTATGTTGTCTTTGTAGCAATTGCTAAATTATCCTTAGATATCTCAAAAAAGAAACAAAAACAAGTCAAAAAGCTGGAATCCTAAGATTTCAGTTTTTTTTATCTTTGATGTTTAATCAATAGAAATTATGCTAAAATAGGAGTAGTCATGCAAGTTATCGGTACTATTTTGTATCTTGTCATGAAACCCTTTTTTTAATCGATAAGACATACTATACTGAAACTAGGAGGAATCCTGAATGCTCAAAATCATTTGGAATAAAGAAGAAGTAGAGCACATCAGATCAAAACTATCAAAAGATTTTGATCTCGTCTTGACAGATGATCCAAATGAAGTTCCAAACGATAAGGTTGGTATTATTTTAGATGATACTGATTTAGAGAAAATTCGTCCCATTCTCGAGTTAATGGCGATTGAAAGATCTCAGCTTGTTTTTCAAACACCTCATGGTTATATTCAACTCAATGTTAAAGATATCTCGTATCTTGAAGCCTATGGAGATGATATTTACATGCATGGTACTGAAATAACAAATCAAATCATCAAACAACCACTTTATCAATTAGAAGAGATTCTAAAACCATATCACTTTGTGAGAATTGGTAAATCATTCATCGTCAATATATCGAAGATTAGATATATTCGTACGGCATTCAATGCTAAATTGGATATAGAACTCATTTCTGGAACCCATCTTGAAGTATCTCGTTCCTTCGTCAAAGATTTTAAAAATGCCTTAGGTATTTAAAAGGAGGATTTTAAAATGACCACATTTGGTTGGATCATGGTTTCACTTGTTTCTGTCATCGTTTTAGTTTTTGGTGTACGCTTTATTCGTGACATCATTTGGAATCAAAAATTAGGAAAATTTCAAAAATCTAAATCTATTGTTTTACCCAAAATACCAAGACTATATTGGATCAAAAGATCCTATGGTCTTATTTTAAGCTCGCTTGTCTTATTGACAACTGTGGCATCAGGTGCATTTGCACAACCTACCATGTTAGGCGATCGTGTCTTACTTAATGCTAACCCAGTCAGCTCAAAATCAAATTTACTCAAATTGATTGAAGAATCCTCAACTGGTGGTTGGTGGAATGACATGCTTAGATTTGGTATGCAAGAAGATGCTATATTAGCTCCAGAAGCTGATAATGCTGGAAATGATTCAGTTGAAAGAGATTATATCGGTACTAATAATCAAGTCGATGGTGTTGAAGAAGCAGATATCGTCAAGACTGATGGTTACGATATTTATTACGCAGCTAGATATTATAATGAAGTGCGTATATTGCATATCAATGATGATGGTACAGTTGAACCACAAGCAAATCTTGATTTAGGTGATCTATATACAGATGCCTTGTATCTTACAGAAACACAACTGATTGTCATTGGTTATGTCTATACCTATATTCCTTACGTCTATGAAGATGGCATGGATTACTATGGTTGGGCATACACTTCTTATTCAGGTGCAGTCTACGTTTATGACCGACAAACGATGGAACTTGACTATAAGTTAGAAACAGATTCTAATTTTTATCAACATCGTCTCATTGGTGATGCACTCTATTTGATTTCAAGTAAGTCATTATATGGTGATGAACTCAGACCAGAATATAGAGAAACAGAAGATGGTGTAACTTCAACAAGTTATTTAGGATATGATTCAATTTTCTATTTCGATGATGTACCTGTTTATAGTATGACTGTTGTCACTGGAATCAATTTGGCAACATATGAAGTGACTTCACAAGCCTTTTTAGGTAGTGTCTCACAAATATACGCATCTACTGATTCAATCTATACCATCAATAATTATTACTCATATACCATTAATGATTGGAGTTCTCATGTTCAGATCGTTAAATACTCATTAGATATTGAAACAGCATCTGTTTCATATGCTGGACAAAAGACACTAAATGGCTATGTAGGTGATCAGTATTGGATGGATGAATATGATGGTTATTTCAGAGTTGTAACAAGTTCGTGGAATCCAATACATAACGAACTATATGTACTTGCTGAAGATGATGATACAGATGAATTAAGATTGGTTGGATCAATTACTGAAGGTTTAGGCAAAGAATTCGAAACGGTCAAATCTGTTCGATTTGATGGCGATACCGGATATGTCGTGACATTTGAACAAAAAGATCCATTATATACCATTGACTTATCAGATCCTACTGATCCACAAATCATTTCTGCAATCGAAGAACCTGGTTATAGCACATACTTACATGTATGGGATGATGATAACCATTTGATTGGTTTTGGATTCTCAGCAGATGATAATGGATTTATTACAGGACTAAAGGTCAGTGCTTATGACACAACTCAGACTGAACCACTTGAAAGTTATCAACTGAATGCACAAGATTCAGAAGGCGTTTATTCATATAGTTACTCAGAAGCTTCATATAATCCAAAAGCAATGATGATATCTCCTGAAAAGGGTATTATTGCATTCCCTGTGATGAGTTGGACTTCAACTCAAGTAGGAACTTATGAATGGGAATATAGTTATGTGAGCCAGTATTTAGTTTTCTATATTGATTTTGATGCTGAACAGATTATTTCAGATCCAATTGTAATTAACCACAATCCAACAGAATATTATGTAGGTATTGATCGCGGTGTCTATATCAATGGTATCATCTACACGTTATCTTATACGGAAATGGTAAGTTTTGATTTAGAAACTAAGTCAGTACTTGAAACATTAGTATTTGAAACATATTTTGAACAACATTACGATAAAGTATATATTGATTAATTTTAATGAAACATGAATAAGAAAAGCCGGTTACGGCTTTTTTTTATGGTATAATAAAATAAAAAAAGGGATACTTTATGAAATATAAAATAACTTATATCATTGATGAAAAAAGAGATATCGTAGCCAATCTTTTTGTTGATAGAAAGCACATGAAATCATGGGAAGTAGGCTTGCAAGAGATTGAAGACATCAAAGGTGTCTTATTTGAAACAGGTAGTGATGGTCACTTGATTTTTGATTTTCAAGGCAATCAGATGAAGATGAAGGTTTATGTAGAGTCTAATCAACTACCAAAAGAAATTGTTATTATTTATCAAGTTGCAGGTGCTTGGAATAGGTGTGGTAATACATTTAAAAGCGTGAATGGCAAAACAGAATGGACGATGGATGTAGAATTTAGATTCAATGAGCCACAAAACATTGGACTTGAAAAGTTTATTGAAAAGACTTCTAAAGGTATGGAAATATTTAGAGATTATGTTGAAAGTCTTAGGGATTAAACCTCATCATAAAAATTGATGAAAGTTTGATGTTTGTTCAGGAGGAGATTTATGAAAAAAATAAGTCTAATTGTCATATTATTATCAGTATTCTTTATTTTAAGCGGATGTGAGTATTTGGATCCACCTGTTGATGATCCCATAATACCTGATGATCCAACGATCAAAGATGTTAATATAGAAGCATTTGAACGCTTATTTAACGATGAAATAGAAAAATCTATTACAATCTCCATTACTGAAGATGAATGGGTTGGACTTAATGATGCTATGATTAGCTATGCACAAAAGTTTGGTGGAGATTTAAGAACTGATTATTATGCTAGAGCAAACTTTATTTATGAGGATGAAAACGGAACAGTTGAAATTGGAAATGTTGGACTTAGAACCAGAGGTAACCTTTCAAGAGTTCTTATTCAAAATCAGGATGGTGGTTTGAATATGTCAAATTTCAAAATTAAATTTGACGAGGATTTTGATCTATCTAGTCTTGCTGCTAATAAAAAGAGAACAGCCTTTGAATTAGAAGAAATCGATATGAAATTCAATAGAAACCAAGATCCAACATATCTAACAGAAAAGTTCTCATTAGATTTGTTTAATGATTTTGGTGTTTATGCAGCTCATACAACACTTGCAAATCTTTATATTAAAATAGGTGATGATCTGCACTACTATGGTATTTATACATTATTTGAGCCCATTGATAAGCAGTTCTTACAACGTAGAATGACTGATGAAGAAGCTGAAGGTAATCTTTATAAATCATTATGGCAACAATTCATGCCTGCATCTTTGCAACCCATATCGAATCCATTAGAAATTGGTATGAAGGATGTCAGTAAAAATTATAGACCTACATATGATTTGAAAACAAATGAAAAAACTGGTAACACAGATGATTTGATTGAGTTCATCTACCAAATTAATAATTTAAGTGATGCTGATTTTCTTCTATATATCAATGATTATTTCAATGTTGACATGTTTTTAAGATATTTAGCAGTTGGTGTGCTATTAGGTAACCCCGATGATTACCGAGCCATGGGAAATAACTATTACATATATCATAATGAGCTCGTCAATCAATGGACAATGATTCCATATGATTATGATCATGGATTAGGTCAAGGATGGGAAGGTAGTCCAGTATTCTCAAATTATACAGTAGGTGCAGATATTTATGAATGGGGTAATCTCAATCAAGTATTCCTTGGAGTAGAGGAATATCCTCACCCTCTTGTTGATAGAATATTAAATATTAGTGAGTATCAAGTCTTATATGAAGATTATTTAGAAGAACTGATCAACCCAGAAAACAACCTTTTCAGTTATGATCGTTTCTTAAGTCAATACAATATGCAAAAGGGATTATATGATGAGATGGTAGCTGATGCGATGCTAAATCTTCGATTTGATTTGCGAAATGTGACTGAGTATTTTGAGTTAAAGATTGCGGATATTGAAAATCAAATAGCGTATTACAGGGCACATCCTGAGATGCGTGGATATTAAGAGCTCTTTAGGAGCTTTTTTTATGTCAATTGGGTTGATAAAAAAATAGTTTTGGTATATAATCATATTGATAGATATCGATATGAGGTAAAATGATGAACACTCACAATTATAAAGACATATTTAAAGCTTTAGGTGATGAAACAAGAGTTAATGTTATTAAGATTTTAAGTAACGAAAACAAGTGTGCTTGCCAGCTTTTAGAAGAATTTAATATCAGTCAGTCAACACTTTCACATCATATGAAAATATTGACTGATAGTGGTTTGGTACATGCTAAAAAGGATGGCAAATGGGTATATTATCGAATCAATGAAGAGATGTTTGCTGATTTAAGACTGTTCTTTGAACCTATAGATGCTAAAGATGTTCCATGTATCAAGTGTGAACACTAATATGGGCGATTTCATATTACAAGAGATATTGGGTATGCAATGGTTAAACCGAATCATTGGCAACCTGATTAAACTCATCTTTGGTGATCAGTTTGGATTAAGCGCTTGGGGCAGTTCTTTACAGTTCTTCATTTTTGATTTCATCAAAATCGGTATTTTATTATGTTTTTTAATCTTTATTGTTTCCTATATTCAAAGTTATTTTCCACCTGAAAGAACAAAAAAGATATTATCAAAATATCATGGGATCGGTGCCAATACGCTAGGTGCATTAATGGGAACCATCACACCGTTTTGTAGCTGTTCATCTATTCCTTTATTTATTGGATTTACACGAGCAGGCTTATCTACAGGGGTCACATTCTCTTTTCTGATTTCTAGCCCTTTAGTTGATTTAGGAGCATTTGTACTACTCACATCCATCTTTGGAATTAAAGTGGCTTTAGCCTATGTTCTTGTGGGTTTGGTGCTTGCTGTCATCGGTGGAACAATCATTGAGAAGACAGGATTAGGTAAGCATGTTGAAGCCTTCGTGTTAGACGGTGAAAATGTTGATTTGGATTTCATTAAGCTCACCCAAAAAGAACGCTTGAATTATGCAAAAGATCAAATGCTATTTACTTATAAGAAAGTTGCTGTCTATATTTTGATTGGTGTCAGCATAGGTGCAATCATTCATAATGCCATTCCGCAATCATTTATCGAGACGGTTTTAGGATCTGAAAATGCTTTTTCGGTCTTATTTGCAGTATTTGCTGGAGCTCCAATGTATGCTGATATCTTCGGTGCGATTCCTGTTGCAGAAGCACTGTATTTAAAAAATGCTGGACTTGGAACCATATTAGCATTTATGATGGCAGTGACCACGATTTCCATTCCATCATTTATTATGCTAAAAAAAGTAGTTAAAACTAAATTGCTTGTTTCATTTGGAGCAATTGTTATTGTCGGTATTATTATGATTGGTTATCTGTTTAATTTTATAGAATACTTATTTATTTAAGGAAAGGAGGATATCAGATGGTTATCAAAGCGTTAGGTGGATGTTGCGCAAGATCCACACAGAATTATCTCAATATTAAAGAAGCTGTAAAAAAACTCAATCTCGATGTGGAAGTAGAACAGGTTTCTGATACCAACGAGATTATGAACTATGGTGTCATGGCGACACCCGGTATGGTTATCAATGGCAAAGCAGTCTCTGCAGGTCGGTTATTATCAGTTGAAGATGCGGTTGCATTAATTCAAAGACATCAAGGATGATTAAACTATGAACTTTTTTGAGAAATATCTCACATTATTTGTTTTAGTATGCATGGCAATTGGCGTAGCTATAGGTTACTATTTTGGATTTATTCCAGATTTTTTGAACAAATTTGAGGTAGCAAACATCAATATTCCTATTGGTATTCTGATATGGGTAATGATTTATCCAATGATGCTTAAAATTGATTTCACATCGATTAAAAACGTTGGGAAAAATCCAAAAGGTTTGTATATCACATGGATCATCAATTGGTTGATCAAGCCATTTACGATGTTTGGTATTGCTTATTTATTTTTCTATATGATATTTAAGAGTATTATTCCAAGCGACCTTGCTCAAGATTACTTAGCTGGTGCGGTTTTACTTGGAGCTGCTCCTTGTACAGCAATGGTTTTTGTATGGAGTGGACTTACAAAAGGTAATCCTGCATACACTTTGGTGCAGGTCGCAACAAACGATCTCATTATCTTGGTCTTATTTGCTCCCATTGTTGGCTTATTATTAGGTGTTAGTGGGATAACTGTACCTTGGATGACTCTGTTTTTCTCTGTCTTTTTATTTGTGGTAATTCCTTTATCATCTGCTTCATTAACAAGACATTATTTAGTAAAAAGAAAAGGTCTAGACTATTTTGAGAAAACCTTTATTCCTAAGTTTAATGGGATTACCATATCAGGGTTATTGTTAACACTTGTACTGATATTCTCACTTCAAAGTCAATTGATTTTAAGTGATCCTCTCCATATCATTTTGATTTCTGTACCATTAGTTATTCAAACTGTATTGATCTTTGGGATTGCATATTATGGAGCTAAAAAACTTAAACTTACACATGATATAGCTTCTCCAGCAGCAATGATTGGAGCATCAAATTTTTTTGAGCTTTCTGTGGCTGTGGCAATTGCTTTATTTCCTACACACCCTGGTGTTGCACTTGCAACCATTGTAGGAGTGTTAGTAGAAGTGCCTGTCATGTTAATTTTGGTTAAATTCAGTAATAAAACAAAACATTGGTTTGCAAAGGAGATTGTTCAATGAAGAAAATAAAAGTTGCTTACGTTTGTGTACATAATAGTTGTAGAAGCCAAATGGCAGAAGCTATAACAAAATTAAAGTATCCTGATTTTTTTGAAGCTTATAGCGGTGGAACAGAAACCAAACCGCAAATTAATCAAGATGCAGTCAAGACAATCAAAAACTTACACAATGTCGATATGAATCTGACACAAAAATCTAAGCTTATTGATGATTTACCAGAAGATATTGATATTTTAATCACGATGGGATGTAATGTTGAATGTCCTGCTTTGCCATGCAAATATCGTGAGGATTGGGGTTTAGATGATCCAACAGGATTAGGTGATGAGGTTTTTATTGAAACTGCAGAACTAATAGATCAAAAAATCAAACATCTAAAAGATCGAATCTCAAGTAAAATAATCTTATTGTGACATGCATCAAAGATGATTTATTTTCTTTATTTTTCTATTGCTAAAATAAATCATAGTGTTATAATGAGATAGGTGATAATTATGTGGGAAGCAATAGGTGCATTTTTCACATCGGTACCATTATGGGAACTTGCTTTAATATTCTTTTCTAAGATTATTGAGGTTTCAATAGGTACGATGAGAGTCATTTTAATCAGTAAGGGATATAAAAAGCCTGGTAGTATATTAGGTTTCTTTGAAGTATTATTATGGGTATTTGTTGCATCAACGGTTATCTCAGGTATGATGGAAACACCTCTTAAAGGCATCATTTATGCATTAGGTTTTGCTATTGGTGTTTATATTGGTTCAATGTTAGAAAATAGAGTGGCTGTTGGCAAAGTACTCATTCATGTCATATCAAGTAAAAAGACCAGTGAAGAGATCATGCATGTCTTAAGACAAGCTGGTCATGGAGTTACTAGTCTTGATGCACATGGTAAAGATGATGAACGTACGGTTTTGATGGTATTTGCAAATCGCAAAAACAAAGAAACAATCATCAAGTTAATTGAAGCTACCAATGATAAGGCATTGATTGTTGCAAATGAAGTATCCATACTTCAAGGTGGATATGTCAGCCCCTGGAGAAGAATTGCAAAGTAGACTTAAAGATTGATTTAATCCTATTTTTATGTATAATAGAAATTGGTCGGAGTTATAGCTCAGCGGGAGAGCACTTGCTTGACGTGCAAGGGGTCCTGGGTTCAATCCCCAGTAACTCCACCATACTAAGAGTAAAAGCAGTTGAACAATGCTGCTTTTTTTATTTATGCCAAATGAGTCATTATGATATAATGAAATAGAGATTCATGAGCAGGTGAAAACATGAAAAAACCTAAAATAGTAATCATTGGTGGTGGTGCATCAGGTTTATTTGCAGCTATTGTTGCAAGTAGAAATCATGCAGATGTTACCATTATTGAAAAAAATTCAAGAATTGGTAAAAAAATTTTAGCAACCGGTAACGGTAGATGCAATTATACCAACGTCAATGCAAATCAAAATGCATACAATCATCCAGAATTTGTCTTAAGTGTTCTCAAACAATTTTCTGCTCATCAAACGATTGAATTCTTTCAAGAATTGGGTATTGAGCCTAAAGTAGAAGATTTTGGTAAAGCTTATCCATTATCAGAACAAGCTTCAAGTATCATTGATGTTTTCTTATATGAATTAGAAAAATTAAATGTGGCTATTAAAACAGATACACAAGCTAAAGAGATTGTGAAAAAAGGTTCTGGATTTTTGATTCATTTGGATCATGGGGATGCACTATACGCTGATAAAGTTATTTTAGCAACAGGTGGTAAAGCTATGCCTAGTAGTGGAAGTGATGGTTTAGGTTATCCGATTGCTCGCAAATTAGGACATCATGTGTCAACGATTTTTCCAGCACTGGTCAAATTGACCTTGGATAGTCCATATCTAAAAAGTTTAAATGGCGTGAAAATAACAAGCACAGTCCAATTAATTAATAAAAATCAAGTGGTTCAGGAAGAATATGGAGATATCTTATTTACCAATTATGGCATCAGTGGGCCAACAATACTTGATATCAGTAGAAAAGCAAATGAACTATTAATCGCAAAAGAGGCTCCTATCATCAATGTTATACTTATAGACAGTTTAAGTAAAACCCAAATTTATGAACGATTCCAAAAATTTAAAGATAAGCCAGTTGATCAAAGTTTGATTGGATTAGTCAATAAAAGAATCATTCCAGCTTTAATAAAGCAAGCAGGTATTCAAAAGCATCAAACGCTTATCTGTGAATTAACTCATTTGGAAAAAGAACTATTAATTAATTTATTATTTAATTGGCATTTTCCTGTTACTGGTAGTAAAGGATTTGAAGATGCACAAGTTACTGCAGGTGGTATAGAGGTCAGTGAAATTGATGCTGATACATTAGAATCAAAATTGATTGAAGGCTTATATTTTACTGGAGAAGTCATGGATATAGATGGCCTGTGTGGTGGTTATAATCTCCAATGGGCTTGGTCGAGTGCCTATGTTGCAGCACAAAATGCATCAAAATAGAGGTTAATATGATTAGAATCAATGATTTAAGATTAGAACTCAGAGATGCACTCAGTGAACCTCAAGAAATAAACAATTTAAAAAAATTGGTATTTTCATTATATCCAATCAAAGAAGAGCAAGTTTTGAGTTTCACACTTCATAAAAAAGCAACTGATGCAAGAAAGAAAGATCATGTATTTTTCGTTTATTCGATTGATGTATCTTTAAAAAACGAAAGAGACATCATAACAAAAAACTTTAAGAACATTCAACTAGCTCCTGACATGCATTATATAGATGTTCCAAGTGGATCAGAAACATTAAAAAATCCACCAGTCATTGTTGGTTTTGGACCTTCAGGATTGTTTGCTGCTTTAATTCTAGCAAGAAGAGGCTACAATCCTTACGTTTTAGAACGTGGTTATGATGTAGACCGAAGAACAATCAAAGTTGATGAATTCTGGAAGACTGGTCAATATAACAAAGATAGTACCATTTTATTTGGAGAGGGTGGAGCCGGAACATTTTCTGATGGTAAGCTCACCACACTCATTAATGATCATCGTTGTAGACTTGTTTTAGAAGCATTCGCAAATCATGGTGCTCACCATGATATTCTTTATGTCAATAAACCTCATGTAGGTACAGACGTCCTCAAAGTTGTGATGAAAAACATGAGGGAAGAAATCATTCAATTAGGTGGTAAAATCAGATTTAAGGCTATGGTGACTGATTTAATTATTGAACAAAACCAACTTGTAGGCTTAATTGTTAATGATAAGGATAGAATTGATACCCAAGTTTGTTTGTTAGGTATTGGTCATAGTGCAAGAGATACTTTTGAAACTCTACATCAAAAAGATGTAGAAATCATTCAAAAACCATTTTCTATTGGTGTTAGAATTGAACATCCACAATTGATGATTAATCAATCTCAATATGGAGATTTTGCGACATATAAGAATCTTGGTGCAGCAGATTATAAACTTAGCTACCATGGATCAAATCAACGAAGTGCCTATACATTTTGTATGTGTCCTGGTGGATATGTGATGTGTGCAACTTCAGAAGAAAAAGGAATATGTACGAATGGAATGAGTGAATCAAAAAGAGATGGTAAAAATGCAAATGCTGCACTATTAGTCAATATTGACCCCAGTGATTTTGGATCAGATCACCCTCTAGCTGGTGTTTACTACCAAAGAGCATTAGAACATAAAGCATTTGTTGCAGGTGGACTCAATTATCATGCACCCATTCAGTTGGTTGGTGATTTTCTAAATGATCGATTGAGCAGAAAACTAGGGCGTGTGACACCTTCTTATTTACCTGGATATAAATTTGCAAAGATGACTGATATCTTACCAAAATTTGTCACTGATACAATGAAAGAAGCATTAGTTTCTTTTGATAGAAAAATTAAAGGGTTTGCGATGGAAGATGCTATCTTAACTGGCGTTGAGACGAGATCATCATCGCCTATTAGAATCATTAGGAATCAAGATCATGAGTCTAATATCAAAGGATTATATCCGATGGGTGAAGGTGCTGGATATGCTGGTGGCATTATGTCTTCAGCAGTTGATGGTATCAAAACAGCAGAAAAAATCATTGAGAAATATAAAAATTAAGGAGTGGAATAATGAGCAAGAAAGTTGAAATTAAGAAGACAAAATTCAATGGAATTGATCAAAATCCTTCACTATTAGGATTTGGTTGCATGAGGTTTCCAACATTAACAAAGGATAAACCAGATATTGATGAAGAACTTGCACAAAAAATGATTGATTATGCTTATGATCATGGTGTCACCTATTTTGATACTGCATATCCTTATCATAATGGTTTATCGGAACTATTCATTGGAAAAGCTTTAAAGAAATATCCTAGAGCATCATTTAATTTGGCATCTAAAATGCCAAGTTGGCTGATTAAGTCTAAAGAAGATGCTCAAAAGTATTTTTATGAACAACTCACAAAATGTCAAGTTGAATATTTTGATTACTATTTATGTCATGCTTTAAGTAAAGAACAGTTTAAACCTTATCTTCTACCTGGTGTTATGGATTTTCTTTATCAAATGAAAAAAGAAGGAAAAATCCGTCACCTAGGTTTTTCATTTCATGATACACCTGAGGTGTTAGATGAAATCATTCATACATTTAAGTGGGATTTCGTTCAATTACAAATCAACTATCTTGATTGGGATTTCATTAATGCTAAAAAAATGTATGAGATTGTAGAAAACTATGGAGTTCCATGCATAGTTATGGAACCTGTTCGCGGTGGTGCTTTAGCAAATCTATGTGATGAATCTCAAAAGATATTTAAAGCATCGAAACCTGATAAGAGCATCGCTTCATGGGCGATTCGGTATGCTGCATCATTACCCAATGTTTTAACAGTCTTAAGTGGTATGTCAAATATGGAACAAACCATAGATAATGTAGATACTTTAACAGATTTTAAACCAGTTAATGATGCTGACCAAAAAGTGATTGATCACGCACTCGCTGTATTCCTAGAAAGTCAAACCATACCATGTACAACTTGTGGTTATTGCATGCCATGTCCTTATGGTGTCAATATTCCTCAAAACTTTACTGTTTTCAATCAATTTTCTATATCTAAATGGAAAGATAGATTTATCAGAGAATATGAGCAAACATTAAATGATTCTAATGCTGAATTATGTGTTAGTTGTGGTCTATGTTTAGAGCTTTGTCCTCAACACATAGAGATACCTGATCGCATGAGTGACATCAGAAATTTAATTGTCGATTTAAAAAATAAATAGTTTCTTTTGAAACTATTTTTTTATTTATTTAATATTAATTAAAACCATCTTGAGCCTATGGCTTGATAATGGTATAATTAGGTATATTATTTTTATCAAGGAGAAACTATGTTCTTAATTACAGAAAAAAAGGAACTCGCACCTAAAGTTTCATTAATGAAAATAAAAGCTCCATATGTCGTTAAACATGCTAAACCTGGTCAATTCGTGATATTACGTGTAGAAGAACAAGGTGAACGTATTCCAATGACAATTACAGAAGCTAATCAAAATGATGGTAATGTGACCATCATTTTTCAAGAAGTAGGCGCTACAACTCATAAATTAAACCAATTAAAAGTTGGTGATTATTTACATGACTTTGTGGGTCCACTAGGAAAACCAACCCATATTGAAGGTTTAAAGAAAGTTGCTGTTGTAGGTGGAGGTGTAGGATGCGCTATTGCTTATCCTGTAGCAAAAGCACTTCATGACCAACATACAATCGTTCACTCTATCATCGGTTTTAGAAATAAAGAACTCATCTTTTTAGAAGATGAATTTAAAGCTTGTAGTGATTTAACAATTATCACAACTGATGATGGTTCTAATGGTAACAAAGGCTTTGTTACAGATGCTCTTAAAAAATTATTAGAAAATGGGGAGACTTATGATGAAGTCATCACCATTGGACCACTACCGATGATGAAATACGTTAGTTTAACCACTAAACCTTATGGTATTAAAACGATTGTAAGCATGAACCCTGTCATGATTGATGGTACAGGCATGTGCGGTGGATGTCGTGTAAGTGTTGGTAATGAAATGAAATTCGCATGTGTTGATGGACCTGAATTTGATGGACATCTTGTGGATTTTGATGAAGCTATCAGAAGAAACCAAATGTATGCTCCATTTGAAAAGAAGCAACTAGAAGAAAACTGCAATTTATTAAAGGAGATTAAGCATGTTTAATAAATCACTTGTAAAAAACATCATGCCTCTTCAAGATCCTTTAAAAAGAATTGAAAATTTTGATGAAGTTTCATTAGGCTATACACTTGAACAAGCGATAGATGAAGCGAAAAGATGCTTAGACTGCAAACATAAGCCTTGTGTCAACGGATGTCCTGTAGAAATTGACATTCCTATATTTATCGAAAAGATTGGTGAAGGTCTGATTGAAGAAGCTTATCAGATCATTTTACAATCTTCATCACTACCTTCTGTTTGTGGTAGAGTCTGTCCTCAAGAAACCCAATGCGAAGAAGTTTGTGTTCGTGGTATCAAAGGTGAAGCTGTTGCTATTGGTAGATTAGAACGATTTGTTGCTGACTACCATCATCGAAACAGCAATCAAAAACCAAATAAACCAGAATCAAATCATCATAAGATAGCAATTGTAGGATCTGGTCCATCTGGCTTATCATGTGCCTATGATTTGGCTTTGTTAGGCTATGAAGTCACGATGTTTGAAGCACTCCATATTCCTGGAGGAGTCTTAGTTTATGGTATTCCTGAATTCAGATTACCAAAAGAAATCGTAAGAAAAGAAATACAAACATTAGTTGATCTTGGTGTTCATATTGAGACCAACGTGATTATCGGAAAAACATTATCAATTGAAGATTTATTTGAAGATGGGTTTGAAGCTATTTTCCTAGGAACAGGTGCAGGATTACCTAAGTTTATGAATATTCCTGGTGAAATGCTCAATGGAGTCTATTCAGCAAATGAATTTTTAACTAGAGTCAATCTCATGCAAGCGTATCATCAATCAAGTTCAACTCCAATTCAAATGGCACAAAGAGTTGCTGTTATCGGTGGGGGAAATGTTGCTGTTGATGCTGCCAGATGTGCAAAAAGACTTGGTGCTAAAGAAGTCTCTATTGTTTATAGACGATCCATGAAAGAATTACCAGCAAGACTTGAAGAAATCGAACATGCTGAAGAAGAAGGTATCATCTTCAGATTACTATCCAATCCAGTTCAAATTATCGGCAATGATCAAGGCTTTGTTAAAAGCATTGAGTGCGTTGAAATGGAACTTGGTGAGCCTGATCAATCAGGTAGACAGAGACCTATCGTTAAAAAAGGTTCAGAATTTATAATAGAAGTAGATTCTGTGATTATGGCCATAGGAACGACACCAAATCCTTTAATCACGTCGACGACACCAGGTCTAGAGACCGACAGATGGGGATGTATTATCACCAAAGATGATAGTGGATTAACATCTAAGGAAATGGTTTATGCAGGTGGAGATGTTGTTACAGGTGCTGCAACAGTTATCTTAGCCATGGGAGCTGGAAGAAAATCAGCAGCTGCTATTGATCAAAAATTAAGAGCAATCAAATAATTAAAAAAAAAGATTACTTACATTTTATTGCTAAGTAATCTTTTTATATCTTTGGATTTTGAAACGAAACAATCTTGACACATAAATGCAATGAATCTTCAAATGGCCATAACAACCATGAATGCATTTCATTTTGAAAATGCTGATGCATCGAATATATTCCATAATCTCCTAAACCATATCCATAAGCATCAACATATTTTTCGTACAAATGGTCCATCTTGGTAGTAGAATCAATAGACTTTATGATATCTTGATAAAACGGTTCATTAACTCGGCTCTGAAAAATATCAGATAAAACAAACACTAAACCTTTAGGTTTGAGTAATCTAATGACATTTTGATTAAATCTATCAATAATAGTTATCATATCTTGAAGTGCTTCAGAAGATATTTCATCTAATAAAGATTGCTCAACGCCCATTTCCTTAAGAACTAAAACAGCATTCAAAATTTGATTATAGATGAGTTGTGTATAGATGGGAGAAATGATAATTGTATCAAACAATTTGATGTTATCTGCCATAAATATGTAATCAGTAATTAATTGATTCTTTTGCTTAAGATACTTTTTAATCTCAGATGTTGATGATAAGACTGAAAGTTCATCGATGAAATGATCAAAATAAGCTACTTTTTCATGACCTGTAAAATCTGCTTTAACTAAGGTCACTTCCTCAATAGGAATATGTTGTTTCATAAGTCCCTTTTTAGTACTTTCAATATCAATATCAGCTAAAGTCAAAGACTTGAAAGATGATTTAAAAAAAGATATGTCAAGATCATCACAATTTCCAGCTCCTAATATAAGCAATGAATGATTTGAATTATTTTCTTTGAAATAAGGCTTAAAGAATAGAGTGATTTGCTTTCTATAATTTGACCATTTCTCATATCTCAAGTGATCTGATAGATTGATATCATGATTGAATTGCTCGACTAAGTTCAAATGACCACCTCACTTTACTTAATCATTCTACCTTAAGAACTATCACCTTTCAAGATAATGAATTAAATATGTTAAAAAAAACACCCAATCGCTTGGGTGTTTCAATTAATTATTGTCCTTTTTGTTTATGTGTGAGTTCTGGAGTATTCAGCTTAGCTGCATTTCTGAGCTCTTTCATATAAGCATTGACTTCCTTGACTTTTGCTTTTTTGTATAAGAAATCATCAATACCATAAGCAGCACGATGTCCATCTGCAACAGCAGAAATCAAATCAGGTCCGCGCATGATGTCACCACCAACAAATAGCCATTCTAAGCCTTTAACTTGACCATACTGGTCAGATTGAATCTTACCTCTAGCAATTGTCATCTTAGCCTTTAGTCCTTCTGGGATGTATTCATAATCTGGCATTTGTCCAATCGATAAGAAGACTTGTTCAGCAGGAATATCGATCACACATTCTTTATCAAATTGTGGATTAAATCTACCTTCTGCATCTGTTAAGCATAAGCACTTAAACATGCGAACACCAACAATTTTTTCATTTTTTAGAATAACTTCTTGAGGTCCGTTACCACAGAAGAATTGAATGCCTTCATCGACACCTTCCATGACTTCATCGTCACTTGCAGGAAGTTCATCCCAATTTTCAAGAGAAGTTAGTTTTACATTCGCTTTTCCATATTTCAAGATTTGCAATCTGGTTACAGAACGTGCGACATCAAAGGCAACGTCACCACCACCAATAACGAGTACAAATTCTTTAACATTGATGTCTTCTAACTTTAAAACACCACGTTCATAATCTCTTACTTGTGGTAAAAAGTCCATTGCTGCCATCACATCTTGATGATTAGATCCTGGAATATCAAGAGTGCGTGCTTTAAAGAATCCTGTGCCTAAGAATACAGCATCATATTTCTTTTCAAGTTCATCCATCGTTATATCTTTTCCAACACGTTGATTGGTTTTTATATTGACACCAATTTTCTTAATGAAATCAATGTCTTTGTCAATGGCAGAATCAGGTAAACGATAAGCAGGGATACCATATCTCATCACGCCACCAGCTAGTGGCTTTTCTTCAAAGACATCAACTTTGTAGCCCATAGTCTTCAAATAATATGCAGCACCTAATCCAGCTGGACCAGAACCTACAATAGCAACTTTTGCATCAATGACTTCTGAAACAGGTTCAGAAATGATTTTTTCATACATATCTTTTGGTGCACTATCGATGATGTAACGTTTCAACCAACGAATAGCAATCGCTTCGCCGCGAACTGCAATCGCACAAGATGTTTCACAATTATGTGTACAGATACGACCACATACACCAGGAAGTGGATTTGTTTCATAAATCTGACGGAGTCCACCTTCAATATCATCTTCCCAAATAGCTCTGATGTATTGAGGGATGTGCATTTGAACAGGACAGCTTGATGTACATACACCACATTCTACACATCGTGCAGCTTCAAGCTTTGCTGTTTCTTTTGAGTATCCACGAACAACTTCAATAAAGCTCTTTGATCTTTCGATAGGTTCAATGTGCTCCATCGCGATGCGATTTAAGTCAAGTAGATCACTCACTTCATTTTTTTGATAGCCATGTTGGACGACTTCACCTTGCCAAGTCTTTTCAGGCATTAACAAGAAATCTTGAGGATCTGTACTTGCATAGATATACTCTTTACTCATTTCTAAGGATCCTGTTGTACACGTATCTACACAAAGTGCGCAGAAACAACATCTACCATAATCAATAATAGGTCTTTCCTGAAGCTTGCCAGCTTCATCTAAGATATCTGTTCTTTCCGTCATAATAATGGCTTCTGTTGGGCAAATATCAGCGCATGTGCCACATCCGATACATAATTCCCAATCGTTTGTATGAAATCCTCTTAAGTTATCAGGAGCTGTTCTTGGTGAAGCATCTAGTCTGCTTTTTAATTTGATGATTGAATTATTGTTTAAATAATTTGAATTTTTCTTGGTGAAGATGTCATTCATCATATGGCTGACAGGTTTCTTAAAAAGATATTTAAAGTGTTTCATTGGATTTAAAATACTTAATGTACGATATTTTTTCTTCATCATATCCTCCTATCTGTCGATCTCTGGGGAACAAACACCCATCGTATCAATCCATAATGCTGCATCATCTAATCTAGTACCTGGTAAATATTTTTCAACTCCAAGTAAGCCTTGTGGGTAACTAGCTCCACGAACGCCAACACGCCATGGATTGGTTCCGCCATTAGAGACCATGTAATAACCGAATTCACCTCTAGAAGATTCTACAGGACTATAGACATAACCCTTTGGAACTGTCCATCTCATGGATTGTCCTCTACCAAGTGGTATTCTGACTGGACCTTCTGGCATCTTAGCTAAGCACTGTCTAATGATACTAATCGATTGAATAATTTCTTTTAACTTGCAGTCTATTCGCGATCTAGCATCGCTATAAATAGAAGTAGGAACTTCAAATTCTACTTGATCATATCTCGCATAAGGCATGACTTTTCTTAAATCATAAGGTTTGCCAACAGCAGAACGCATACCGATGCCGGTGACTCCTAATTCCCAAACTACAGCTTCAGGTAACATAATCGTATCTTTAATACGAGCAACAATAGATGGATTTTCAATACCTAAATCACGATACTCTTCATATCTTTTTTCTAAGCTATCAAGAAATGCATGAATATCTTTTTCAATACCTTTTGGTAAGTCTTTTCTAACACCACCAGGTACGATATATTGGTGATAAACACGATGACCAGTGATTTGTTCAAAAATATCTAAGATTGAGTTTCTATCAGCATGAGCATGATACATCAGTGTATAATTACCCGTTGGTCCACCTAACCCACCATAAGCCATCAAATGAATGCTTAAACGTGCTAATTCTAGGATAATCATTCTGATCCAGTGTGAACGTTCAGGTACTTCAATACCTAAGAGTTTTTCCGTACCCATAGCAAATGCCATTTCGTTGATATCTGGTTCAACAACACATACTCGAGGAATTAAAGAAATATTATTAATCCAAGTATGTCTTTCCATGCCTTTTTCAAAACCACGATGAAGCATTCCAGGAAGTAGGAACGATTTTTTGATGATGTCACCATCAACATAAAGATGAACAGAAGCATTACCATGCATACCAGGATGTTGAGGTCCTAAAAATAATTTCATTTGTTTCATATTTTTTGACCTCCCTTTAAAGATTCTGCACGTGTTTTGCGTTCTTCACGTTTCTCTTTTTTATTATTTTGCTCGCTTAAGACTAAATAATCCTCTTTATATTCTCTTTTTGTAAACTTTTTGTCGCTATAAGCTTTTGGATCAAAATCTTTTCTCAGAGGTGGCATATCATCCCATACCTCTAGAATCAATTGTTTCTCATAATCTGGATTTCCAGGAAATTTCACTCCAAAAAACTCATAACATTCTCTTTCGTAATATTTCGCACCTGGATAAATATTAATAATTGATGGCATGACAGGATCATTGCGATCTACTTTGGTTCTGATTTGAATATGAACTGGACGTTCCCAATTCATTAAAATATAAACCAATTCTATTTTATTTTCATCAGGCCAATCAATTGCACTTAAATAAGACATCTGAATCCATCCAGCATTTTTGAGTGTAATCAATGCTTGATGAACATCATCTTGTTTCAAAACAAAGCTCACTTGATATTGATCAATTACATCTGTTTCTACTAGTTTAAAACTTTGAGTCATTAATGCTTTTAAGAATTCAACATTACTCATGGAATTCATCATGGATAATTACCTCCCCGAGTGCAGCTTTTTGATTCTTTTTGTACCATTCATAATTTTCTTTATACTTGACCCAACCATTTGCTGTCTTGTTTCTGATTTGCTCCATTAAGTCAACAAAGCCATTCATCACTGATTCAGTATTTGGCATACATCCTGCAACATAAGTATCAACAGGAATATATTGATCAAGCTGATTGATTACGGCATGTGAATCATGGTAAATACCACCATTGATTGGACAACTGCCTAATCCTACTACATATTTTGGTTCACCCATCTGTTCATAAGTATAAATAACTCTTCTTAATGATTTGACAGATAAGTATCCAGAAATAAGAAGAATATCAGCTTGTCTTGGTGTTGCCATTGGCCCCATACCCAAACGTTCCATATCATAAGCACTTGTCATTGCTGGTGGTAATTCGATTGCACAGCATCCTGTGCAATACATCAGCATCCATAGAGAGTTTCTTCTAAAGAAATCACCTATTTCCCACCATTTACGATCGACTTCCTCTTTACTTAATTTTCTTGCTGGTGTAAATTTTGTACTTTTCATTTAGATCACCCATCCAAAATAGATTGCGATTATCGCTTGTGTAACAGCCATTATCAGTGGCCACTTATAATAGAATTTTACAACTTGATCAATCTTTAGACGTCCATTGACGTTAGAGATTAAATTGACTACGGTATAGACTGCGAAATATTTAGCTAAGAAGATGAAGATATTTTCTGCGCCACCCAAGAAGAGGTGAACGAATAAACTGACTTCAATGAAAACTGTAATTTCATGCATAATGAAGAGCATACCTAATTGCTTTCCACCATATTCAACCATTGGTCCAGAAGCAATTTCAGCTGGAGCAATATAAGTTTCAAATGGTTTCTTACCAAGCATACCCATCAAGCAAATGATGCCAACAACACCACCTAATGGCAATGCAATTAAGAACCAGTTCGCACCGGATGCTTGCTGTGCAATTGCTATTGCTTGCAAACTACTAAATCCCGTAAGTTTGATGATTGTTAGAACGATGACCATGAAAGGAACTTCATAAGCTAACATCGTTGTTAAGGCTCTCATAACACCAATACTTGCATAAGGATTACCACTACCTGAAGCACTCATTGCCATACCTAACATACCTACAGCAATTAAATAGACAAAGATGAAGAAGTTATCGTATCCAGCAAAAGCGACAATATTGTTGGTTAGTGGCATAAACATTGCAGTTGCAATGATACCTCCTAAAGCCATGATGACACCAAAATCAAAGATCCATCCATGACTTGTCGCTCTTTTACTTAAAAGCTTGAAGATATCTAAGAATTCCTGATACCATTTTGGCCCATAACGTTTTTGCAAACGTGCAATGATTTTTCTGTTAACACCAGCAACGCTGGTCTGAAGGACGAAGCCAAAGAATGCAACGCCAAATCCAATTAATATATTTAATAGCATTATAGTTCACCCCACAATAGGAAGGCTAAGATTGCAACAATCCAGAAGATTGCCACCTCAACATACTTGGACATAAACAGATATTTTGCAAGTTTTCCTAATTCTTTCACTTTATTGGCTAATCCATCATAAAAGTCTGTCATCTTTGTTGTATATTTTTCATAAAGTCTTTCTAGTGGTGCATAAAAGTCAACACTATAGTGTAGTAATTCTTCTGTGTGTATGAAGTTAGCAGCAGTATAAGTATCCATCAATGATACTTGACGAGATTTCTTAAGCAAGATGAAGATAATAAATGCAACCACAACACCAAATCCAAAGATACCAGCTATTAATAATGGATGTAGGACACCGTTATATCCAGTCAAGGTAAATGCAGGACTGTCAATCACCATAGGAGCATATCCGACTTCAACATTAATTTTATTAATAAATCCCAATATAGCATTTGGCAAAACACCTGTATAGATATTGAGTAAGGTAATGATAATCATTGGAAGCAACATAAGTATTGGAGCTTCTTTGATTTTTTTAAATTGAGGAAACTCTTGTCCTAGGAATAATGCAGCAAGAGGTCTAAAAACATAGAGGAACGAACCAATACTTCCAAAAAAGACAGCAATCGTAATAAAGATCAAGCCCTTATCAATAACTGCTTGGAAGATTAACCATTTACTGATGAAGCCACCCATAGGAGGAATACCAGCCATCGAAATGATTGCTACTAGATACACGATATAAGTGATTGGCATCTTGTGAATGATACCACCCATTTCGCTCATCTTAGTTGTTCCAGTTTGACGTGCAACAGCTGCAATTGCCATAAAGGCTCCAGCACTTGCAAGAGCATGAGCAAGGATATGGTAGAATCCACCAGCAAAAGCAACTGAATCTAATAAACTGAATGCTACAATGATATATCCACCATGACTCATTGAAGAATAAGCCAGAAGTTTCTTTGCATCATCTTCTCTAATCGCCATCAATGTTCCAAAGACAATGGATAAAGATCCTAACAATGCAACAATGTAATGTGCATATGGTAAAGAGATAGCTGAGATTACTGATGAAGCTGGAGATATTCTAACTAATGCTAAAACCGCAACGAATGCTCCTAATTTAACAAGTGCACCTGATAAAACAGGTGAGAATGGATGAGGTGCATTACCATGAGCAACGGGTAACCATATATGAAGAGGAAAGACACCTAATTTAGCAAATCCTGCAATTAAGAATGAGATAAAGACCAAAACTGCATTGGTTCCTGATAAACTTGCTAATCCTGCGGTGATATCAAATGAACCAACTTCTTTAAACATAACGAAGATTCCAAATAACATAGCAAAGCTTCCTGCTGCAGAAAATCCAAAATATGAAACTGCTGCTGATTTGCTTTTACCTAGTGGAATCAAGAACATTGTTGTCCAAACAATTAATTCAAAGAAGAAGAATAATTGTAGGAAATTATCCGTAAAGAACGCACCAAGTACACCTGCTAAACTTAGTAAAAATAGCATGTTGTACGCATTCTTATATTGATATTTTTCAACAAAATATGGGTGGAAGAATGAAACCATTGAATAAACAAATGCAACAATGATTGCAAAATATGCACCTAAATACGTGAATTCAAAGCTGAATCCAGGTAAATAATTAACCGTTGTGACTAAGGCATCATTAAATCCATAATAAGCAAGTGATGCAAAGACAAACATTGTGGAAAAAATAGTCAGAATTGAACCCGCTGTGGTATTTAACTTGGATAGAAAATAAGAAAGAATACCAGAGGCAACTAAAATCAAGATTAGAATTTCAATACTAGCCATTATAAATCACCCCAATCTGATCTTGAATCGTATCTATACCATTATCAAGTGAGTCAAGTGGGTCTGAATAAGTTCCAAATAACACGATGAGTAAAGTAACAACTGCAAATACAGCTTTATAAGGTAGGTTGAATTTGACATTGATTGTCTTTTCACTTGGATACCAGAGTTTAACAAGCAGTTTAACAAAGTAAATACCTTCAACAATACTCGCAACCAAGATAAGACCTATGACGACAAATTGAGAAGCAACTGCCAGTTGAGTCAGATAATTCAGTTTAACGACGAAGCCAACAAACAAAGGCAATCCTAAAACAGATAATGCTGCAACTGTAAAAGCAATACCAACTAAAATATTTTTAGCAAATAACCCTTGTAAATCATCAACATCATCACTTCCAAGATCTTTAGCTGCTTTATTAACAACGAGATATAGAACCAATTTGCTCAATGCATTAGCAATAACTAAGTAAACAGCCCAGATAATGATGCCGTTAACGAATAGTAATACAGTAATACAAGCTTGTGAAATACTTGAAAACAACAATATTTCTCGACCCTTTTTACTTGCAAATGCCATGGCTTCACCAAGGATGACGCCTGCAATGAGTAAGACGACAACTACAGTAAGAAGTTTGCCTTCAAACTGGAATAAATTACTAATAAGTCTTCCGAACATCAAAGAGATTGCAGCTGCATAAACACTTGCAATCATGGGGCCACTTAAGGTGTTTGAATGTTTCAAAATACCTTTAACCCAAGCATTGAATGGTAGAAGCTTAGCTTCAATACCAAGACCAATAAACATTAGGAAGAATGGAAGAATCAATGCTCCATAAGCAACACCAGCAGTTTGAATTTCGTGGATCATATCCATTAAATTCAAAGTTCCAAACATACCATATAAGATCATTAAGCCAAATAGGTATAAGCTACTACCAACTGTACCAATCACTAAGTAATTGAAAGTTGATAAAGGCTTTCTATTTGTTGATGTAATCAAATAAGCAGCGATTCCTGCGATTTCTAAGAAAACGAACAAGTTGAATAAATCACCAGTAAGTAATAAACCATTTAATGCAGCTAAGGCAACAAGTAATATTGAACTCAGCTTTTTGTATTCTGCAACATTTAGGAGTGTTACGATAAAGAATAGACCATTAACTAGATATAAAGCAATTCTAGCATAGGAATCTAAGAACAAATTGATTCCAAAAGGTAATGCAAATCCACCAATATTAATAATTTCTGATGGTATGAACATTAATAAAACGATATTTGCTGCACCAACAAGTAATAATAGAACTGGAGCTACCTTTTTAGAAAGTATAGAAAGGAAAGCTGCTAGTAAAGGAATTGCGATTAATAGAATAGCGCTCATCATACTTCCTCCACTTCATCTATTTCTAGTGTGTTGTATTTTGAATAGATATTTTTGACAAATGCAAGTCCTAAAGCTGTTGTTCCTACACCGATAACAATAGCTGTAAGAACTAAAGCTTGGGGGAGTGGATCAACAAAAATGAGTGCACTTGAATTATTGGTACTAGTCAAAATGGGTGCAATTCCGTCATAAACGAAACCGATACTGATAATAAAGATATTTAAACCAATTTCTAATATATTAAGGGAGACAATGATTTTAATAACATTACGGTTTGTTAACAAACCATAAAGACCAATCATCATTAACAGAATAGCTGCATATTGTATCATTGTTTTTCCTCCTCTGTTAAGAAATTATCGATGACGCCTGATATTTCACTACCAACCTTTAGACCAATTAAAATATAAATGATTGGTATGATACCAGAACTCAATAAGTCACCAACTGTACCATTAGGTAGGAAGTTCTGCAAGAAATATGTACCGACAACTAAACCTAGAAGACCTATGACGACATATAAGCTTCCTGCAACACCTTCTAGAATCTTGAAACCCTTGATCTTAGCTCTGAATTGATCATCTGCTAAGTATAACAGTAGCATCGCACTTGCTATCATGGTTCCACCAGGGAATCCACCACCAGGCGTAAGGTGACCATGTAATGTCACATAAACACCAGTCATGATGATGATGCCAAATAATGCACGAGATGCTACACGTAACATAAAGTTTGGTTTGAAGTCTAAGCTTAATCGCTTTTGTGTTACAGCAGATCCGAGAAGCAGTGAAACACCTAAAGCACTAATGAATAGAACGGTAACTTCACCTAGAGTATCAAAACTACGATAATCGACAACAATCGATGTAACAATATTTGCAGGACCACTTTCAGGATCAACAGTTTCACCAAAAATTATGTCTACATCAGAACCCTTAGTAATGTAATGAGAAGAAACGCGATCATCTAAATTAGCATATCCGAAATCATCAAATAAAGCATTACCCTCTAAGGCAAAAATAATGAGTAATCCTAAACCAATGGTTAGGATGAAACCAAGTAGTTTTTTCATTTGGCTTCCTCCTTCTTAATGGAGAGTAATGTGAAAACAAATAATGCAGTTACTAAGCCAGAACCAATAACAGCTTCTGTCAAAGCAACATCTGGTGCTTTCATCACTACAAAGGCTACAACACTGAGCATACTTACTGCAGATAAGAAAATAACACTTTTAATCAGTTTCTTTTCACTGACTGCTAAAAAGGCAATCACTAGAAGCAAAGCAGAAAGGACAATCATAATATAATCAATTGTTGTCATTTTCTTCACCTCTTTTTGCCATATCATCTTGAACTAGATTTGTTGGGATGTTTTTAGCTTTATATGTTGCACGTGCAATCACACTTGATCCAATTGGATTTGAAATCGCAATAAAAACAATGATAACAACAATCTTAAAGATCCAGGAAGGTTCTGCAAAAGCAATACCAATAAGTAGCGAGAATGCACCTAATGTAGTTGCTTTAGTACCAGCTTGAATTCGATTGAATGTATCTGGCATTCTAAGAATCCCTAAACCACCAAGAAAAAAGAAGATACCACCAATGACTAGAAAAATATAACTAATGATTTCCATCTTTTTTACCCTCCACATATCTAGCAAATACGACTGTTTCTAAGAATGCAAGGATAGAGTAAATAATAACTATATCCAAATATAAGTTGCTTTCAAACAGTAATGCTAAAAGTGCAATGACACCAATGACGATCATGTTGAATGTATCAAGAGATACGACTTTATCACTCAAACTAGGACCTTTAATAAAACGAATTAATGTAAATAATAAACCAAGACCTAACAATGAAAATACGATGACATGAATGATCATTTGAAAATACCTCCTAAGATTTTTTCAAATGATCCACTTATCAACTTTTGATTTTCTTGTTCACTGTGTCCTTTGACATCTACGGTGTGAATATATAAATATTCATCCTCAATATCAATCGATAGTGTTCCAGGTGTCAAAGTGATCGAATTGGCAAGTGTCAGTTTACCAAAATCACCTTTAAGTGCTGTTGGAATTCTAACAATTCCAGGATTTAACGGGATTTTTGGACTTAATACTCTACGAGCAACATCAAAGTTTGCTAATATAAGCTTCCAAACAAAAACTGGAAGATATATCACAATAAATTTGATTAATTTGATTGGTAACATGATATCAATTGTGAAATTAACAAACTTTACCAAAATCAAAGTTAAAACAGCACTAACGATTGCTCCAAGTGCCATTTCATAGAGACTGAATCCCGCTAATAAAAGATAAGTAACAAATAAAACAATAAATGTAGCGAAATACTTCATCTGATTCCTCCTAAATGCGAATTTTATATTTATTAAACATTTACAACTCCCATTGATGTATGACATCAAGACATGAAAAAAGAAGTAAATGCATATTAAAACAACTTTGCTCAATTGAAATTAAAAAGTTCTAATTACAGCCAAGTAGTTTTGGAGTATAAGTTCCGACAGCTTAGGTGTTTATTTTTATGTACGTATTCATCATATTCGATACGTTCATTATAACATCTTGACATGAGAATACAAAGTATTTCTTAATTTAATTGCCGACTTTCTAAATAATCAATTAGAAACCCTAATTTATTTATAAATCATATATTTTGAAGTATTATTTGATTAATAATCTTGATTTAAAATCTTTAATCATCATTGTCTGAGAATATTTGATATAATATTTTATATGAAAAAGCAATATGAATCAATGGAAGGTATGGGGAGACTCATTTAGGGATAAGTAAATGTTAGAAGATCCAATTCTATTCACTTTAACAGCAATTTGTTTAATTGCTATCCCCATCATCAGTAAAAGATGGGGAAAATATAAACCTAAACATTATTTCACGTTGCCATTAATTTCGATGGCGATTGCTTTTCCTTTATTCTTATATCTGATGATTGTATCTGGCACAACCAATTCCATCTATCTCTTTTATGCATCAATGAGTTTATGGACTGGAGGGTTTATAGGATTCTTTTTCTCAATTTACTTTTACTCTAAAGGAAGAAGAAAATAAAAAAGGACTGAGTCCTTTTTTTTATCTGACTTTTTCCATAAATTCTTTTAATTCAATTGTTTTCGGTGAATCGAGGATTGCAGGTGGGCCTTGTTCAATGATTTGTCCTTCATTCATAAAAATGACATAATCTGCAAAATCTCTAGCAAAACTCATCACATGTGTAACTAAAATAAATTCTTTACCTAAAACTCTCAGTTCTTCAATTGCCTTGAGCACTTCATGTGTCAGTATTGGGTCAAGAGAAGATGTCGGTTCATCTAAGAAAATGATATCAGGATCCATGCTTAGTGCTCTAGCAATTGAAGCGCGTTGAGCTTGTCCACCCGATACATTTTTTGGCAGTTTATTCATTTGATCTTCTAAATGAAGCAAAGTTAGGTTTCTTAATGCTATTTCTTCAGCTTCAGCTTTTTCAAAACCCCTTGTCTTTTCAAGAACTAATGTAATATTTTTCTTTAATGTCAAATGGGGGAATAAATTATGGTTTTGAAAAACAAAACCAATTTTCTTTTTGTATTGCTCATCTCTAACATCGAAGCCATTGATGAATATCTCGCCAGCTGTTGGTTTTTCAAGTCCAGACATCATCCTAATCAGTGTCGATTTTCCTGAACCTGAGACACCTATGATCGCAACACTTTTATATTCTGTTAAATTTAGATTCAAATTGTTTAATACTTCAACATCATAAGTATGAGATACATTCTTGATTTCTATCTTCATAATGACCACTTCTTTTCTATATACTTTGTCGCCTGAGATAAAGGAATGGTAATCATCAGATACAATACCCACATTAAGATGTATCCTTCAACGAAAGCAAATGTTTGTGACTGTGTGACTCTTATTGCATAATACAATTCATTATAAGATAGAACATTTAAAAGTGCACTACCCTTAATAATCATTGAGAAATTATTCATCAAAGGAGGCATTAAGATTCTGACGACTTGAGGAATAATAATATATCTATATCTTTGAAAAGGTGTGAATCCAAACAAATCCATGGCCATATATTGTTCTTCTGAAATGCTTGAAAAAGCTGATTTATAAACGTTTTTCATGTAAGGTGTCATGTAGATAATCAAAGCTGTAAATCCCATAACATTTCGGTTAAATGTTCCAAATGCTGGTCCGATAACAAATGCCATGACAACAACTAAAACAAGAAGAGGTGTTCCATAGATAATTTCAGTGAAAACATCTGTTAAAGCATTGAAATATTTTAACTTTGAAATTGAGAGCAAATAGAAAACAAACCCAAGTACAAGGCTTCCTAATAAGGACATGATTGACACGTATATGGTATTTAATATACCTTGTGAAATTAAATTTTTATAGGGTTCAAATGATGCAAGAGAGAAATCTGATGATTGGCGAAAAACAACAAAAGCGACAAATGCCGCGATTGTTAGTATTGCCAAGATATACGAAAAGATTTTATTCATTTGTATAGAAACTTAAACCGAATCTTCCAAGATTTTCCAAGAGAATTGCATCCCATTTAAGAGCCAAGACTTCATACAGCCCATCTGGTTCATCAAATGTTGCAATGAATTCATTAGCAGAAGCGATAAGTTCAGTATTTCCTTTTTGAGTTGCCATGCCAATTGGACTTGAAACGAATGAATCCCATACGACAATGGTATCATCTGGATTTGCTTTATTACCATCTACAACTGGATTTGCACTCATGAGTAAGATGTCAGATGTTCCTTGAGCAACTGATTCTACAGCTGTTCCAAGGTCGGTTGCTTGAATCACACTTTTACCATACGATTCAGGAATAGATGAGGATACCTGTGCAGCAATACCTACATATCTAGCATTTTCTATCGCAAGAAGATCCTCAACGGTTGAATCCTCAGTCAGATTATTTGCAGTAGCAAAATCTTTGTTAACAAGTGATATGATTTTAAAGTAAAAATATGGCTCTGAAAAATCAACTTCAAGTTTTCTTGCTTCGGTGATACTCATTGAAGCAATAGCTATATCAATACCTCCAGATTGTAAATTCGCATCAATGAACCAAAATCGGTATTGACAATTTCCACGGGTCTTCCTAGAAATTCTCCAAATGCCATAGCGATATCAACTGAAATACCTTCTGGAACATTTGATGTGCTGACTGTTTCAAATGGAGGATAACTAAGATCCATCCCTACACGTAAAATATTATCATTATCTTTCTGACATGATGATAAAACGACAACAGTTAGAAAAATAGTGAATATAAATAGCATTTTTTTCATTTTTGTGCTCCTTTATTTATAAATTCTTTCACATACATTATATATGATGGATGCAATTAACCCAAAGCATATGCATAAATAGTTTATCACAAAGCAAATGATCGGTAAATATAATTAATTATAAGTTTTATATCTATTAGATATGAAAAATTTTATTTTTAAATTACACTTTTTATTATATAATGTTATATATATCAATCGTTATATTTGTACGTCTATGTGTTTGGGGAGGTGTTGTCTTTATGTCAACAGTGAGTATATGTTAGTAATTGGACATAAAGTTTTTTCAAAAAAGGATATAAGTAGAATCATTGGTATCATCTTGATTCTTGTTACCATTTTTATTATTGCATTATACAATCGTGTATCTATTGATACATATCAAGCTGATATCAACTTAGATGATGCAGGTAATATGAGTGTTGTTGAACAATGGGACATCACTTATAAAGAAGGATTATTTTCATTTATCGGTCTTAAAGCTGATCCTATGCGTGTCAGATTTAGAGATATTGGGTTCAATAAATATGTTGATGATTATAATTTTCCAACCAAAGCAAGTAATTTGGCATATTTTGATGAATCTAGTGTTGATGTGACCGTATTAAAAGATGGTGTTGATGTCACAAATGTCATCACAATTGGTTACTCATATGAAAACGATCGTGATGAACTGGGATATCCTATTGAGTGTGAGCCTCAATCTAATTATTGTGAATCTCTTTTTATCGATACAGCTCAAATTGGTGGATTGGTAGGAAATTTCACATTCATTTATGAATATACGATATTAGGTGCAGTCACTCAATATATTGATACATCTGAATTAAATTGGGTTTTATTCGAATATGCAGAATCAAATATCAAAAATGGACAGGTCAACATTAATTTACCAGAGACATTAAGTAATATGGATGATCTTTATCTATGGGGACATGGACTATCAAATGGCAGAGTTAGCATCCTATCTCCATCGAAATTGGAGTTGACATTCAAAAATATGAAGCAGGATGATTTTCTTGAATTTAGGTTGTTGACACCTAATTCATTATATCCTAATGTATTGCCTGCTAATATATTCATAAATCCTGATATTCATTTTGATCTGATTTATGCCTATGAAGATGATCTAGTCAGACAGACAAACCAAAGTATCAATGCTGCCATAGGTATGTTCATTGCATCAGTTTTAATCTCAGTAGGCATGATGGTATTTTTATATATTTATAATAAGCATTATTTTAAAGTCTATAAGACCGATGATTTTGGAGATTACTTAAGAGAATTGCCAAGCAATCACAGTCCAGCAGAAGTTGGTTATTTATATCGGTTTAAAAAGACTGAAACTGAAGATATTACTGCAACTCTTCTTGATTTGATAAATAGAGAATATATTGAGATTATTGATTCAAAAGTCAATCAAATCGCAGAAAATGTTTCATATGAGTTACGACTCAATGAAGAAAAATCAAGAGATAATCTTAAGAGCCATGAACAGCAGTTGATCAATTGGTTTTTCAAGACAATAGCTCATGGAAATAGTGTAACAACAAAGCAAATAGAAGACTATAGTTCATACCGAGTTGATCAAGCTAGAACTTATCTAGGTGAAAGTGTGAAGTTTACCAGTGCTGTTGCAGCACTTTGTGATCAACAAGATTTCTTTGATTCAAATATAGAGACTCACAAAAATCAAGCAAAATCTTTAATCGCATTACCCATATTAGCTATTATCACCATGGCTATTATGGCTCAATATTTTTGGGTAAACATTTTTATTGAGATAATGATTTTACTCGTTTCTACAGTCTTTTATTTCTATTATGTTCATACGAGAAAAAGAAGAAGCATGAATGGACAAATTTTATTCAACAAGTGGGATGCATTTAAACATTTCTTAGAAGATTTTGGTTCATTCGAAGATGATCCGATTCCAAGCATTGTCGTATGGGAGCATTATCTTGCATACGCAACAACATTTGGTATTGCTGATCAAGTCATGGATCAATTGAAACTCAAGATTGAACAAGAAAAAATTGACCTTGAAAAATCTAAGTTTGTATCAAATTCATATACATTTGATTCAAGGTCAAGACATTTATATCGAAGATTTAATCATACTTTTATTAAAGCAAAAACAAATACGAATTATCGAATTTCTCAAACAATAGTCGCTTCAAGATCATCATTTTCTAATTCAATTAGAGGTACAGGATCAAGGAGCAGTTCATTTTCTTCTAGACCTTCATCCTTTGGATCTCGAGGTGGTTTTGGCGGAAGATCATCGGGAAGAAGTGGTGGATTTAGTGGTGGTTCTTCACGTGGTGGAGGACGTGGTGGAGGTAGAAGTCGCTAATATGAAAAATATAAAATATAAAGGAGAGCACATATGATTTTTTTAGGAATTGGTGGTTATGTAGGTATTGCAGTAGCCGTAATTGCAGTAGTCATCATAGGTTTTATTATTAAGGTCTACAATATCTTAGTTGATTTAAGAAACAAGGTTAGAAACAGTTGGAGTCAAATAGATGTACAACTCAAAAGAAGATTTGACATGATTCCAAATTTAGTTGAGACTGTAAAAGGTTATGCTAAACATGAACAGTCTATATTTGGAGCATTTGCTGAGGCAAGACAATTATATCAACGTGCTTCAGATAATCATGATGTTGGACTATCTGCACAAGCTGAAAAGAGCTTAGGTAGTGCATTAAGTCGTTTGATGGTTGTTCAAGAACAATATCCGGAATTGAAAGCAAACAGTAACTTTCAAGAGTTGATGTCGCAGCTTTCAGATACTGAAGACAAGATTTCATTTAGTCGTCAATTCTACAATGATACAGCTATGAAACTGAATAACAAAGTAGAAATGTTTCCAAGTAATATTGTTGCAGGTATGTTCAATTTTGAGAAAGTAGAATATTTTGAAATTACAGTTTCAGCACAAAAAGAAGCACCTAAAGTTTCATTTTAGATTAAAAAAAGCAGAAATTATTTTCTGCTTTATTTTTTATATTTGATTATTTGCCCAATGAATCAAAAACTCAATCAGTTGTTTAAATGTGGGACTATCAGCATTTCTAACATAATAACCACTCGTTGCCATACCTGTGAGTAATGCCTCATCAGGTGAGAGACCTAACATCAGTCCCATCACAAATCCTGCATTGAAATTATCACCAGCACCAGTTGTTAATTTAGGTTTTTCAATGTATGGTCCAAGTTCTTCATAGAACGTACCATTGATGAATGTACAAGAACGATCGACAGGATGTATCACTACTGCGTCTATCTCTAAATACTCATATAATGCCTGGTTCAAATCTTCAAGTGACACTTGCATTTTTTCTAGACTAGAATCATCAAATAAATCTAATTCATTAGCTACATCATAAGCTTCTTTCTTGTTCAGTCCAAGAACAACAAAGAAGTGTGATTTAAATGATTTGAGTAATCCAAGAGCCTCTTGAATTTCATCTTTTTCACGCTTTTCTGGATCAGCCAAATCAATAAAGAAAATAGGTTTTTTGGTTTTCACAGGAAGAAGTGGAAGAATCTCAGTTAATATCTTTTTCCAAAGGTCAGTCATGTAAGGTAACATTGACCAATTGACTGTAGCTAGAAGATTGGTTTCATCTAATAATCGCAGAAATGCATCTTCTCCAATCTGTGCAATCATATTTTCATATGTCACATCATTGAGTGAAGTCATTTTCCCAAGTAGAATTTTACCATCATCAAATTCTAAGGCATCGGTATGACCCGCTGTAGCAATCGATAGGAGATTGACATTACTTGCCATACCACGAAACACATCATCAATGGTAGGTACACCTAGTGCTCCTATAAAATTGATTGAAGCATCATGCTTTGCCATCGCGTTACACATGATTGGACCATTTCCACCTATTTTTTTCTGGACGGGAACAAGTTCAATATTCGTTGATAAACCACTTGCTTTTTCTATTCTTTTTGCAAGTAATTCTATGGTTTCAATTCTTGAAAATACTTTACTATCCATACGTTTATCAACAACATGGATAATTTCATCAATAAATCCATCGAAACCAATAACCATTTTTAGGTTCTCAGGATGTTTAGTTTTCAATTTATCTGCAAGCAGTAATCTCTTTTGAGTCATAATGACACCTCTTTTTGTTATTTTCAATCATAGTAGTAGTATATCAAAAATGAGTTGTTTTTGCATCCCAGAAACAAGAAAAAAACAAAAAAATGATATAGTATCAAGGTCTTGTATCTTTATTTTCGGTTTATTGTTTTTTACTTCGATTAGCTGATGTGTTAAAATTGACTAGAACTCACTATTATATAGATGTAAAAAAAGATTAGGAGTATATTTGATCATGATGCATGATAATCAAAAACCAAAATTCAACATAGATACATCAAATCAAAAAAAGAGACATAGAATGCTCAAACTCTATGAACCTCTATGGATTGAAATTGAAAGTGTATTGAAAAACAAAAAATCACTGACGATTACTATTGATGGTCATTCCACTTCAGGAAAATCTACACTAGCAGATTTGATTGAGGAAATCTATGATGCACAAATCATACATATGGATGATTTTTTTCGTAGCAAAGAACAGGGTAGATCACCAATTGAATATGGATCAAATATTGATTTTGATCGACTTAAAAGCGAAGTAATAGAACCACTTTCTCAAAACAAAGACATTTTGTATAGAGCATTTGATTGCAAAACGCAAACCATTATGACCTCTATATTAAAAGAACATAAGCAAATTACAGTTATAGAAGGCGCTTATGCATCACATCCATATTTGACTAATCATATCGATATCAAGGTTTTTTTTAAATCCAGATATTTACAGCAATTAAGAAGAATCATCAAACGAAATGGATTTAAAGACTTGAAAATGTTTATAAAAAAATGGATTCCTTACGAAAACGCATACTTCAAACATTACAATATTGAACAACAGTCACAGTTTATATTTAAGAGTGTACATTAGTCATTTAATTCAAGTTTTCAGTTATTTTTTTGACACAATTTATTATCAATTAATATAGGGGAGATTATATTGACAGAGTGTCTTATCTTATGATATAATTATAATTGTAAACGGCGTCTATATATACAGACATACTATATATAACTCATCCACTTAGTTTTTAGCTTATTCAAATCATGATAGGTAGGAATAAAAAATGAAAAAACTTGAAAGTTTTATTGAATCACTACCCAACATTTCTAATCCTGATCACTATGGTGTTTATCCATTATCCATCAATCAGGTGGGACAAATGTGGGTTTTTATTGTTAATAAAGGATTAAAGGATGTGATTGTTGCTGTAGGTGAGGGATCATCGCAGTTTAAAGGATCATCTTTTAATGTTGATGGTGTTTCTTGTGTAGAAGCTGATTTGATCCATGAAAATGGTGAATTGTTAAGAAAATTGTTTCCTTTTACAAAACCAATTCCAGTATTGAATAAAATGCGAAGTTTTGGTTTAGGTGATCGTCTTGGCATAGCTGGTCCAGGACATATAAAAGTTTTTAAAAAGTATGATGCATATCCTGTTTTTGTACAACAGTCGATTCGTGAACTCAACTTAACTCATAGAACCTATGAAGAAGTGTTAGATTCAGCAACCTTCTATGTATATAGAGATGGCTATAAGGATGGCTTTGGGGCTGATGGAGATCATCTAAAAAAACCTGAAGAAATTGAGTATGCACTTCGTCTTGGTTTTACAATGATAACCTTAGATTGCAGTGACTATATTAGAAATGATGTATCCTTTCTTTCAGATGATGCTATAGACAAAACTTGTATCATTGATGAAGTAACTAAGTCAACATACTTAAATAAGGTTTTTCATGTTGGCACCTCAGAAATAAAATTTGAAGAGAAAGATTTAAAAAGATGCATCTTAATCTATGGCAAAGCCATTGATTATGCAGTTTCTATTTATGACAAATATTTTAGTGATCCAAATCACAAAGTCAATTTTGAAATATCGATTGATGAAACTGCAACACCCACTTCGCCTGCTCAACATTATTTTGTTGCAAACGAATTAAGTTTACGAGGTGTTCATTTGGACACGATGGCACCTAGATTTATTGGCGAGTTTCAAAAAGGTGTTGACTATGTAGGTGATATCAAAGAGTTTGAAAAAGAATTAATGATTCATGCTGATATAGCAAGACATTTTGGTTATAAATTGAGCATCCACTCAGGATCTGACAAATTTTCCATATTTGAACTAATTGGTAAACATACGAGAGGTCATTTTCATGTGAAGACTGCAGGCACAAATTGGCTAGAAGCAATGAGACTTGTTGCTATTTATGATGCGAAATTATACCGGGAAATCCATAAATACGCACTTTCGATGTTTAGTGAGGCAAAAAAATTCTATCATGTGACAACAGATTTGAATAAAATAGCAGATATTGACACATTAAAAGACTCAGATTTAGTGCACTTATTTTCTCAAAATGATGCAAGACAATTGATACATATAACATATGGTTATATACTGAATGCAAAGGATTCAAATGACAATTATTTATTTAAAGACAAATTATACACTTTATGGAGAGAAAAAGCTGAAGCATATGCTGAATTGCTTGAAAAGCATATCGGCAAACATCTAGATCTTCTCTATTTGGGATTTAATCAATAAAATCAAGGGAGAATCATACCATGAAATTTAAAAACAACTATCAATACTCAATTGTAGTGCCTACAAGTATGGGTGTAAGAATGACACCATATGATCGTCAACCAGTTCATACCAGTGATTCATTTTTCCTTCAGGCTACCAGTGCCGAAAGCAATGTCATCAGTATTGCTGCTGCTTTAGGTAAGCCAACTTTGGTTTTAACAACCTTTGTTAAGGATAGTCCTATTGCTCAAATCATTAAAAATGATTTAATGAAAAGACATATCAGTTATCGTGGCATTGAGGTTGAACAAGGTGGTCCTTGGGGTTATCGTCATCAATTTAATATTGCAGATAGTGGCTATGGACTTAGAGGTCCTCGCGTGCACAATGATCGTGCTGGTGAAGTGGGTAGAACACTCAATATCAAGGATTTTGATGTGCATCAACTCTTTGAAAAAGAAGGGGTTCAGCTTTTGCATCTTTCAGGACTCATTGCTGCATTATCTGAAGAAACCAGTCAATTTTGCTTAGCTTTGGCTCAAGAAGCTCATAAAAATGGTACGAAAATTTCATTTGATCTCAACTACCGAGCATCTTTTTGGAAAAATAGAGAAAAAGAATTAGCACATACATTTAAAGAAATAGCATCTGTTTCAGACATACTGATTGGAAACGAAGAAGATTTTCAATTAGCTTTAGGTATTAAGGGTCCTGAAGCTGGTGGAAAAAAGATTGCAGATCAAATTGAAAGTTTTAAGGAAATGATTATCAATGTCAAAAAGACATTTCCAAATGCCCATACATTTGCTACAACCCTACGTGAAGTCATCAGTGCAAATGAGCATCATTGGGGTGCCATCGTTCTTGATGAAAATACATGGACTGTGATTGAACCAAGACCTATTCCTGTTTTAGATCGAATTGGTGGTGGAGATGGTTTTGTCGGAGGATTACTCTATGGCTTTTTACAAGGATGGGAATCAGACAAATCTGCTCAATTTGGTTGGGCATCAGGTGCTTTAGTCTCTACTGTACTCTATGATTTTGGACAGCCTGCAGATGAAGAACAAGTATGGAGTATATGGGAAGGTAATGCTAGAGTCAAAAGATAATTGACAAATTGAGGAGAAAAATATGAAAAAATCAGATATAGGTTTAATTGGATTGGCAGTCATGGGTGAAAACCTTGTTATGAATATGGCGTCAAAAGGATTCCAGGTTTCAGTTTATGCAAGAAGAGCATCTGTGGTTAATGATTTTATTAATGGACGTGCTAAAGGCATGAGTGTTGTTGGTACTTATGCTTTGGAAGAACTTGCTGAAAGCTTAATTAAACCAAGAAAAATTATGTTGATGATTAAAGCTGGAGATCCAGTTGATAATGTGATTGAACAATTGCTTCCTGTTTTGGAGCAAGGTGATGTGATTATTGATGGTGGTAACTCACATTATCCTGATACGATAAGAAGAACAAAATATTTAGAAGAAAAAGGTTTGTTATATATTGGTACCGGTGTTTCTGGAGGTGAAGAAGGGGCTTTGTTAGGACCTTCAATCATGCCAGGAGGATCAGAGAAAGCTTGGCCACTTGTCAAACCCATTTTTCAGGCAATTGCAGCCAAAGTGGAAAATGGTGATGTTTGTTGCGATTGGGTAGGAAGTGATGGCGCTGGTCATTTTGTTAAAATGGTCCATAATGGTATTGAATATGGTGATATTCAATTAATTACTGAGGCATATCATTTGATGAAAAATGTTTTAAAGATGTCTGCTGATGAAATGCATGAAGTTTTTAAAGCTTGGAACAAAACCGAATTAGATAGTTATTTGATTGAGATTACAACTGATATACTTGCTGTTAAAGATACTGATGGACAACCATTGGTAGATAAAATTTTAGATACAGCAGGTCAAAAAGGAACTGGCAAATGGACCGCTGTTTCATCACTTGATGAAGGAGTTCCTTTGACACTGATTGCAGAATCTGTATATGCAAGATGTCTTTCAGCTCTTAAAGAAGAAAGAGTGATAGCATCTAAAACATTTAAGCAGACTCCAATAAGCTTTAGTGGAGATAAAAATGAGTTCATTGAGCATATTAGAAAAGCACTTTATGCATCAAAAATTATTTCTTATGCTCAAGGCTATGCATTGATGCGAGCTGCTGCACAAACCAATCAGTGGGCACTTAATTATGGTGGGATTGCTCTTATGTGGCGCGGAGGATGTATTATCCGTTCAGTATTCTTAGGTAAGATCAAAGAAGCCTTTGATAAAAATCATGAATTGTCGAATCTTTTACTTGATCCATATTTTAAAGAAACAATTGAAACCCTAACAGATAGTTGGAGAATTGTAGTTTCTACAGCTATAATGAATGGTATTCCAACTCCATCGATGTCATCAGGATTAACATATTTTGATGGATACAAGAGTGAAAGGTTACCAGCAAATCTACTTCAAGCACAAAGAGATTACTTTGGAGCGCATACATACGAAAGAATTGATAAACCTCGTGGAGAGTTTTTTCACACGAATTGGACTGGTCGAGGTGGAGATACTTCATCAACGACATATAATGTTTAGAAATAAGGTGAAAATATGAAATTATCAATGCAACCTAATTTAGATGGTAAAGTAATTGTTGTCACAGGAGGTGGCGGTGTTTTATGTAGCATGTTTGCTAAAGCACTCGCACAATGTGGAGCAAAAGTAGCAGTCTTGGATTTAACTGAGGAAAAAGCAAGAAAAGTTGCAAATGAGATTGTAGATGAAGGCTTTGATGCTATTGGAATCAGCTGCAATGTATTAGACAAAGAAAGCATTGAATTAGCACATCAAAAGGTTTTGGCTTATTATGGAAAATGTGATGTGTTAATTAATGGTGCTGGAGGAAATAGTCCAAAAGCAACCACTGATGATGAATTTTTTAATCGAGAAAAATTTGAAACACAAGGAAATAAGAGTTTTTTTGATCTAGATGTTGAAGGTTTTGGTTTTGTCTTTGGACTTAACTTTACTGGAACATTACTTCCAACTCAAGTTTTTGCTAAGGATATGATTGATAAACCTGGTTCATCTATTTTAAACATTAGCTCGATGAATGCATTTACACCTTTAACTAAGATTCCTGCATATAGTGCAGCCAAGGCAGCTGTCTCTAATTTCACTCAATGGTTAGCAGTTCATTTTGCTAAAAGTGGTATTCGAGTCAATGCGATGGCTCCAGGATTTTTCTCAACAAAACAAAATAAAGCCTTGCTATGGAATGAGGATGGAACTCCAACTCCAAGAAGTTATAAAATATTAAATAATACTCCTATGGGACGTTTTGGAGAACCAGAAGAATTAATTGGTACATTATTATGGTTGGTTGATCATAATAGCTCAGGATTTGTAACAGGTATCATCGTACCTGTTGACGGTGGATTTTCTGCATATTCTGGCGTGTAGGAGTCGAATATGGAGATTTTTTTGAAGGCTAAAGTGCCTACAGGATTAACTAAAGAAGAAATTGAACAATCACTTATAAAATCAGTGGAAGGAAAAAAATTAAAGAAGGTTCTTTTAGTTCCACCTGATTTTACAAGATTTCATTCAAATGCAGGATTCATCACAAATTTCTATTATCACTATTTTATCAATCATCATATCGAAGTGGATATATTGCCAGCTCTAGGAACCCATGTTGCAATGTCTAAAGATGAGTGTGAAGAGATGTATGGTGATATACCTTATGACAAGTTCATCTATCATAACTGGAGAACTGATGTCATAAACATTGGAGAAGTCCCTAAGGCATATATCAAAGAGATAACAGAAGGTATATGGGAAGAGCCAGTTACATGTGAAGTTAACAAACTCATTATGGATGAAAGCTATGATTTAATTCTCTCAATTGGTCAGGTTGTCCCTCATGAAGTCATCGGAATGGCAAATCATTCGAAAAATATATTGGTTGGATGTGGTGGCAAAAAAACAATCAATCAATCACACATGATTGGTGCTGTTTACGGCATGGAAAAAATGATGGGAAAAGATCACACGCCAGTCAGAAAAGTTCTTGATTACGCGATGACTCACTATTTGAATAAGCGACCAATTGTCTTTGTATTAACTGTAACAACCGCACCACAAGGCCTTATTCAGACACACGGTTTATTTATTGGAGATCAAAGATCAGCACTTGAACAAGCCATTATAGTTGCTCAAGAAAAGAATATCAATTTTGTTGAAAAAGGAATAAAGAAGTGCATTGTCTATTTAGATCCCAAAGAATTTAAAAGCACCTGGCTTGGTAACAAATCAATCTATCGGACCAGAATGGCAGTTGAAGACAATGGTGAATTGATTGTGCTTGCTGAAGGTATTCAGAAGTTTGGGGAAGATCCAAAAATCGATCAACTCATTCGAAAATATGGTTATTGTGGAAGGCTGAAAGTCCTTGATTTATTTCATGAAAACGAGGATTTAAAACTCAACATGAGTGCTGCTGCACATCTCATTCATAGTTCATCTGATGATCGTTTTAAGATAACTTATGCTGTAAAAAACATTTCAAAAACAGAAATAGAAAGTGTTCATTTCTGTGCTGCTGATTATGAAGAGACAATTAAGAAATATGATCCAAAGAAACTTAGCTCTGGTTGGAATATCATGCCAGATGGAGAAGAAATATACTTTATCCCTAATCCTGCATTGGGGTTATGGATTGATAAAAATCGTTTTTAGTTATCCTTAAGCTCATTGACTTGCGTGCATTTTCTAAGACATAGTCACAAGAAAATGCATGTTTTCTTTAAGAAAGGAAATAAATCATATGCCTCATTTCAAAGAAATACTCATGAATCATTATCACATGTATCCATACATGCAAATTGAGGATTTTATCAAACTGATTTATCAGACGGTTTATGGTCCTAAGCATTTTTCGAGTAACCCTTCACTAGAGCAGATCATAATTTATTTAAAAGCTGAGATATTAGAAATTGATGAAACTCAAACTGATGATTACATAGAAGATATTGGAAATGGATATGTTCGAATTTACCTTAATGGTTCTTTTCAAAATGCAAAAAAATTAAATTTGCTTGCAGAAACATTCTATGAATCAATGATGATGGAACTTAAAACTCCTGATCAACTTAAAATTTTTTTTTTGAATGCAATTGATGAATTCCTAAAACTTGTTAAAAACAAACATATTCAATTGGATGAAACCATCTGTAAATTGTGGATTGACACCTATCTAGATCATGGCATTCATGCAATCAGTCATAGTGAAATTTATAGAAACACCTATAAACCACATTACCGAGTCGTTCATCAATCAATGTTTAGTAAATGAAATAAATAAATCATTTTTTTGTGAGCATTCTGTTGATATCATGATTTTTGTGGTATAATTTTTTGGTTGGTGAAAATATGACTAAAGATGATAGACAACGCAATTTAATCCTTCATGATAAAAATATTTACAAAGGATTGCTGACATTAGCAATCCCTTTGATGTTAAATAATTTCATCAAAACCATTCATGATGTCATCGACATGTATTTCGTAGGTAGAATCCCTGGATTTAATACAGAAGCGATGAATTCTATTTCATTAACATTTCCAATTGTATTTGCATTCATCAGTTTAGGTATAGGTTTATCTGCAGCTGGAACAGCATTAATTAGCCAGCAAGTGGGATCTGGACAAATGCTAGATGCAAAAAAATATGCAAGTAATCTAGTTGTTATTGCCTTAATCACCGGCATCATACTCAACATATTCTCTTATTTTTCTGCACCTCTCATCATGCAATTGATGGGAACAGAAGGATACACCTTAGCAAATAGCGTTAAGTATTTGCAAATTAGAGCTTTTGAATTACCAGTTGTATTTTTGTTTTTTGCATTTACTGCGATTAGACAAGCCAGTGGTGATACAGTCACACCAGTGATCTATGGTGTTGTAACAATCATTGCCAATATCATTTTGACACCTTTACTTGTTATTAATGCTAATTTAGGTGTCGCTGGTGCAGCATATGCAACATTAATTGCAAATGTCATCATTATGCCTTTAGGTCTTATCCAACTTTTTAAAGCAAAGACCGGTATTACTATAGCAAAAGAATATTTGAAGCTTGATAGAGCGATAAGCAGACAAATCATCAGAACTGCAGTTCCAGCATCTTTAGGACAAGCATTTACAGCGATTGGATTTGCTATTAATAATGGTGTCATCCTGTCTTATGGCGAAGCAACTGTTGCTGCATTTTCTGTAGGTAACCGATTAAGTAGTTTGATCTTACAACCTGCAATGGCTATCGGTGGTGTGCTTTCTGCATTTATTGGCCAAAATATTGGAAATTTAAATGTTGCTAGAGCTAAAGAGACTGTAAAAAAAGCAATGATACTTTCCATTGGTATTATGGCATTTGGTAGTATTGTATTCATGAATCTTAGAGTGTTTTTAGCAGGATTTTTCATAACTGATAGTCCAATTACGCTATCTTTAGCAAATGAATACCTTTTCTATTTATTGCTTGGATTACCTCTCATGGCAATATTTCAGACCTTTATGGGAGCTTTCAATGGAACAGGAAACACAAAGTATACCTTTATACTAACAACAACCAGATTGTGGATTTTAAGAATTCCATTTGTCTTCATTCTTAAAGCATTTACGAATCTAGGAAGCAGTGGCATATGGTATGCTATGTTAGCAAGTAACATTATTATTTGTTTCATCGGATATTATTTATATAAGAAAATTGATTTTAAGCCCAAAATTACGATTGGAAAAGAAAGACGAAGAGTAATTAAAGCTGCTGTTTAAGATTTATTATTGCTAAATTAAACCATCCATTTAGCTTTTTTAGATGATTCATTCATCTTAAATAGATTGACTTATTCTATGGACAGCAAACATGTCATCAAAAACGCATTGCCAATTTTAATAGATTAATCATCTCGATGACATTGGATGATCGGCAAAATAAAAGAAAAACGGAGCATCAAAATGAAATTTACAGAATTAAATATTATTGAACCAATCCTTAAATCATTACAATCAGAAGGATATTTAGAGCCATCACCTATTCAGGAATTAGCTATTCCAGTATTGATGGAAGGAAAAGATATCTTAGGTAGTGCACAAACTGGCACTGGTAAAACAGCAGCTTTTGCAATACCCATTTTACAAGAATTATATCAAACGACAAGCAAGCATGAAACAAGATATATCAAAGCTTTAGTCTTAGCACCAACAAGAGAATTAGCTTCTCAGATCAAAGATAGTTTTAGCACATATGGAAAACATCTTGGATTAAGAGTTGCTGTTATTTTTGGAGGAGTGAGCCAAAGACCCCAAACAGAAGCATTATTCAAAGGAATCGATATTTTAGTAGCTACACCTGGAAGATTACTCGATCTAGTCAATCAAGGATTCATCGATTTTAGTAAACTTAAGTACTTTGTACTTGATGAGGCTGATCGCATGCTAGATATGGGATTTGTTAAAGATGTTGAAAAGATTATTAAATTGATTCCAAAGCAAAGACAAACCATGTTATTTTCAGCAACAATGCCAAAAGAGATCATAGCATTATCGCAAAGCATATTAAAAGATCCCATTCGAGTGTCAGTCAAACCTGTAGAAACCACACTTGAAGTCATTGAACAATCCATATATAAGGTCACTAAAAAGGATAAAGTAGAATTACTGATTCATCTGCTCAAAAAAGGTACCATTGATTCAGCACTCGTCTTTACAAGAACAAAGCAATGGGCTAATAAAGTAACAAAAGCACTCGTTGCCGTTGGCATCAAAGCTGAAGCCATTCATGGCAATAAATCTCAAAATGCAAGAGAAAAAGCTTTAAGCAACTTCAAGTCCAAGCAAATTCAAGTTTTAGTCGCAACAGATATTGCAGCTAGAGGGATAGATATTGATCTATTATCTCATGTCATCAATTATGATTTACCAGAAGTCCCTGAAACTTATATCCATCGTATTGGTAGAACAGGAAGAGCCGGTTTTTCTGGTACAGCCATTAGCTTTTGTAGCCCTGAAGAAGCAGGATTGCTCAAGGATATTGAAAAGCATATCCATTTAAATCTTAAAGTCGAAAAGGATGTCTATTTATCAGGAACTTATAAATCACTTATCCAACAACCAAATGTTAGCAGTCATAAGTCTCCATCGTCGCACCAAAATAGTAAATCAAAAAGCTATGCCAAAACAGCAGCACAACCTGTTATTGAGTCAAAGCATCAAAATCCCTATCACGCAAAGAAAAAGAAATACTGGGATCAGGAGCTTAAAAATCGATATAAAGCTAAGCAAAAATAAAGCACTCAGTGCTTTTTTTTTTGATTATATCAACAATCTAGCATTATAAAATATAAATCATTAGGTTCTTATTTAATTAAAATTGAGATGTGCTATTGAGTTTTATTAACTTTTCAAGCATAATAATTAATAGAGCGATGTATACACATCTATGCGAACTACAAGGTTAATCAAATATATGATGACAAATATCTATTTATTTTAATGTATTTTTTTAGTACATTAAGATTTTTATATTTACTGAAAGGAGGCATCTACATTGAACTCAAAATCAAAGTTTAAAGAAAAGATTAGGAAGAGAACTAGATTGGAAATCTTAAAATCTTGGATGTCATCCTTTGTGATTACAGCAAGTGCCATTATTGTTGCTGTAGTTACAATTCCTTCGAGTCCTAAAGCTGACATTATTCAAGTCCAAGTCTTTAAGAATCAGGTGGTATACCAAGTAGAAGTCACAGATGCTGATAATGCTATTGATCTAAATACACTAGAGATTATATTAACAAATCAATTTGAATATTATGCGTTTCCACTTCAATTAGGCATTAATATTGGTGAGTTTTCTGAACTGAAAGATGGTACAGTCTATCAAATGTCCGTACAAGGTAGCAAAGGATTTGGACAAGAGGTATTGGCAACAACAGAAATTATGACTCAACCTAATAGTGGTGGAGCAATCATCAATTATTCACTTATAGATACACAAAACCAATTTGATACTCAATATGAGGTAGAAACCATCATTTATGATGATTTAGATGAGTATCTAAGTGTAGATCTTATATATGGTGTGATTGGTGTTGATGAAATAGAACCTTTTGAATATTATTCTTTGTCTGTTCCTGATGGTTCATCATCACATATCTTAGATCAGATATTCCAGATGAATGGTAGGATACACGTTTACTTAGAAGCAACTCTTTTAAATAATGAAAAACTTATTTTAGATGAGATTTACCTCAATATACCCATCTCATTTGAGGCATATTATTATATAGAGCAGGTTACAGACACAACAATTGTTTTATCAGTATATCCAGATTTCTCACTATTAGAAGATGTAACCTATGAGTTCAAACTGTCTAAAGATGGATACCCAGTAGCTACTCAAACAGCAAGCCAGAACGACTTGGATGAAAATCAGATGCATTATGGCATTGAGATTACATTCGATCAATTAAGGAAAAACACGATTTATCAAGTTGATCTCAAAGTAACCTACACAAACCCTTATACTCTAGCCAAAGAGACCCAAATATATGAGACGCAAGTAATAAAAACTTTAGGTGCATACACATACGAGGTTGATGTTGTTGAATACGATTTATATTATGAGGTGACAATCACGGTTGTTGATCCCAATCACAATTTTCAAATACCCTACTATAACGTCTATGAGATACAAGATGAATTTGAATGGTATGTTTCCGGTCAGACATTTGGTTTTACACCTATGGAAGGTTATAAAACAGTGACCTTTACAATTGACAAAACAGCTACCATACCATATAGGATTGATATCAACCTAAGAAATGAAGAAACTTCGTATTATTATGAAACCATATATGTCATTATGACAATAGAATAAAGGAGAGAATCATGAAATTTAAAGAGAAGTCCAAAAAGGACAAAGTTCGTTTTATCGTAGTATCAGCAATCATTGTTATCTTTTTACTTTTAGGAATGTTTTCCAGTTTGATTTTTCCAGGAACAACTTTTGCTCAAATCATCAATAATAGCATTGGTAAATTTTTTAATTTGATTGATTTCTTTTCAAATAACTATGTGGTGATCTTAGAAAGTATTACAATTGTTATTTTTGTTTGGATCATCAACAAAGTTCTTCAATTTTTCGTCCCTTTATTGACCAAAGAAGGTCAAAGAAGTGAAACGATAGGTAAACTATTAAGTAGTGTCATTAAATATTTAATCGTTATTGTTGCTCTATTCTTAATCTTAAGTGCTTGGGGAGTCCAAACACCAACATTACTTGCTGGGGCTGGTATTCTTGGTCTAGCGATAAGCTTTGGAGCTCAAAGTTTGATTGAAGATATTTTTTGTGGTTTGTTCATTATTTTTGAGAAACAATTTTCAGTAGGAGACGTTATTGAAGTCATTGGCTTGAGAGGTACTGTCAAAGAAATCGGAATCAGAATCACAAAAATAGAAGATAAGAATGGTGATGTGCTTATTATTAACAACTCTGATATTCGTGGAGCTATTAATACTTCCAGTTCATTATCAATTGCAGTATGCTTGATATCAATCGGTTATGGTGATGATTTAGAAAAAGTTGAGAAAATAATTAATGACAATTTAAGTGAAGTTGCTAAAAACATACCATCAATCCTAGAAGGACCCTTTTATACTGGTGTAGAAGAGCTTGGCAATTCAGCTGTCGTACTGAGAATGCTTGCCAGATGTCATGAATTAGAGAAATATAAGGTAACACGCCTTATGAATAGAGAATTCAAGTTGTTGTTTGATAGAAATCATATTGAAATTCCATTCCCACAACTTGATGTACATCAAAAAAAGGAAGAAGAGACTAACTCATAAAAAAAAAGCACTTCATACGATTTGTTAATGTATACCCTATGTCAAGGACTAAGTGAAAAAAGACCTTAATAATTTAAATCATTTAAGTAAGATGGTTGTTCTTTTAGAGGGCGGCCATCTTTTTTATTGTTTTTGTCTCTAAGCATATCACCATA
>Ga0180007_10000265_pt1 | contig 94246 bp, 95 predicted proteins | sample MM_PC_MetaG_FD_121122 | JGI IMG/M metagenome (GOLD analysis project Ga0180007, IMG submission 121122) | Groundwater microbial communities from the Aspo Hard Rock Laboratory (HRL) deep subsurface site, Sweden - MM_PC_MetaG | ecosystem: Environmental > Aquatic > Deep subsurface > Groundwater...
AATGATCGTTAGCTCATGATCAGATGATATCGATTACCAACTTCCCAAGGATGGATAATCATGAGTCTGCGATCTAAAAGAGAGCACACGGAAGCAGTCTATTTACGTTGTAAGAATAACAAACGCCAGTAAAAAACTGCAATTTTGGATGCTTGCAGTGCCAGTTAAAGTGGCACGGTAAACATGCCCTCAGGATTCTCAAGGGCTTTAGATGCAGGGCAGTCTGGTATTTAATCCCATTTTACTTTTATCATTATTACTGGAAACAAGCATTCCGTTAACATTCAAATTTCCGATTGCGTTTATCAGTATTCATTTCCGATTGAATTGATGTAGGTTTATAAAAACTGCCACATACTACATTTCAGGAAGGATTACATAAAAAAACAGAATTAATATTTTTCAAGATCGTAAAACCGCCAGAATCGCTGTCTTCACCTACAAAGAAATACTATCGGATTATTTGAAAAATGTTTATTACGGATGGAAAGAAAGTAAAACTGAGCTCACTGGATTTTGCGAAGCGTAGCGGAGTAAAAATCCAGTGCAGCGATTTGTTATACGCTTTTTTCCTGCATAGATCAGGTTTGCTTATAGCTCTATCCCCATTTCGCCAAGGAATCTAGAAGGCTGCTTCGACCATCCAAAAACCTGTGCCGAGAAAGTCAGGGTCAGGCTTTCTTGGGCGCGCGTAATCGCAACGAAGCAGTTCCGACGCTCCTCTTGCATTTCAAGGGATTTGTCGCCTTTCTTGACTGCGGCCCAACTTGGAAGCTGATCCTCTACTAGGCCCATGAGATAGACATGCCCGAATTCCATCCCTTTTGATGCGTGGATAGTGAAACAAGGGATCGCTTCGGGCGGTTTCGGTGGTGTCTTGGAGGTTAGATCGAGTTCATGAAGCAACTGGTGCAAGCTTATATCCTCGCCCTCGAATTTTTTTGTTATTTCGGCCAAAAGCATATTCCAGACCTCTCGTTCCTCCTCGAATTCGTTGAAGGCGTTCTCATCCGGTCGCGATGTTTGCTGGCAGGCTACCGCCCATTTCAAAAGTTTGTCTGCGAAGTCTCTATAATTCAGCGAGTTAAGAAGCGGTTTGATGTCGGTTTCGAGCAGTCGCCGCGTTTCTTTTTCCAAAACCTCGCGGCGCTTCACTTCGTCAAGCCAGGAACGTAGTAAGGCAATTCCGTCCGCAGATGCGCGGGAAAGGACCGGTGCCAGCTCAATGCTGATGCCATCCAGTTCATAAAACGCCTTGGAAAGCCGTGCGAGCGACTGCTTGTCTTCCGTTGAGTTCACCAAACGAAGTATGGCGTGCAGCATCCTCAAGGGAGCGCTTTTGAATTCATTCTTGCGGGCAGCGTAATAAACAGGAATCCCGGCTTCCTCAAGTTTTCGTCCGGCCAAGTCCAGAAGCTTTTTTGTCCGTGCGAGTACTACGCTGTCTTTACACTCTTCGGTGTTCCTTTGTGATATGTCTTGCGCGATCCACCCGGCTTCCTCATCTACCGAGTTGAAACGGAACACCCGCACGATATCGCCGCTTTCACCCTGCTTGACCGCTTTCAAAGGCTTTTTGCCAGCGGATCTGTTGAGATTTTTTTCAATCAGCGCGTTGGCCAATTCGATGACAAGCGGTGGGCAGCGGTAGTTTTCCGGTAGCTGCAACTCAGAGACACCAAAATCATCGCGCAACGCCTGTATTCTTTTGGGGCTAGCGCCATTCCATTGGTAAATAATCTGATCATCATCAGCCACGACAAACAACGTAGACGGGTCGGGCTGCGCTATATGTGAAAGAATCCGATATTGGGAATGGTTGGTGTCTTGAAATTCATCAACAAGTATGTGCTTAAAAACCTTTCGGATATGTTTGACGAGGAATGGGTATTTTCCAAGAAGGTCGAGCGACTCAGCTATCAGACTTGGAAAATCGAGGGAATTAGTCCTTCGCAATGCTTCTCTGTAAGCGGTATAGACCCGAGCCAATGGAATGGCATTATCTACGTTGGCCTGCTGAAGCATTACTTCCGCCTTATCTATTGGAACGCACTGTTCAAGAAGCCGTGTGACTGCGGGCAGGAGCTGACCGGCCTTGAAATGATCAGGGAACGAGTAGGCCAAGTCTTTTTTGAGCTGCCCAAGAACATCATCAAGCAACGCTTCTCGGTCGGCGTCGTTTGATAGAATCTGAAAGTCTGGGCGAAAGTCGAGATGGTTGCCATGCTGCTGGAGCAACTCAGCCGTATAAGAATGGAAGGTTGTGAGGCGCACACGGGCAAATTCTTTTGGTACCAGTTTTTCAACCCTGCCACGCATCTCAGCTGCGGCCTTGTTGGTGAAAGTAAGCGCCAAAATTCGAAAATGCTGACCTGCGGATTCCTCTAGAATTCGAGCGATACGATTAGTCAGAACCCGAGTTTTACCCGAGCCAGGACCGGCCAATACAAGGAGAGGCCCATTGTCCCATAGTACAGCCTCTCGCTGGTTTTCGTTAAGCGTGGACAGATCAATCATTGCTATTAGTCTCCGGCCAGTTGGACGACACGGGAAATGATGTCCTTGATTGTTTGGGGGATAGCTCCGACTCCGCGTTGCTTGACTTCAGTCGCCAATACCTGAGCAAAAGCCGGTTTGCCTCCAGCATTTTTGATGGCCGCCTTTATCATGAGCTTCGTTACTTTTGCGGCATCGCCCCCCGCTTCAGTTGGAATCTGGCCTTTACGGGTTTGTGATACCATGCTTTCGATAAACGCTTGATACCCATTGTGCCAGAATTCATGTTCAATATCGTGATGAGCCAAAGTCCGTGCTCTGTCGGCGAGGCTTTCCCCTGCCGCAAGATGGTTGTTTGCACGGTTAACATAATCAGTTCCAGCCGGGTCTCCGTCCGCCATTAAGAACCACTGAACACCTAGTGCCTTGGCGAATTTGATCAACGGCTCACCTTTTTCAATAGCTTGGCTTATTTCCAAAATGGAGAAGCTGACTTGATCTTGGGAATGTCCCATTATGTCAAACAGTAACGGTAAAAGGTGATAATCCGATTCGCCTTCTACAAGAAGCCAGCAGCGAGAAAACAAATAGTGTCCTTTGGAAAGGCAGATATTGTAGTTAATAGCCTGAAGCTCTCGTTCTGAAAACGTACCGTCCGCAGCACGGCCAATTTTTGTTTCCCCATTATTCTTATGCAGCCTACGTAGCGCGGTAACCGGAACCCTCGATATTAGGTCTCCTGAATGGCTCGTCACGAGAATTTGTCCGGTCATCTCCTTTAAAAATGATCCTAACGACCGAATAGCTGAAGGATGCAGATGAGCTTCAGGTTCTTCCAAAGCCAGCAGAGGGGAAGATTCTGGTGCATAAGCTTCAGCCAGATTGGCGACTGTGAAGGCTTGAAAGAGCATTAATACAGCAAGGCTCTGCGTTCCTTCTCCATGTCGGTGTAAGGGGAGCTTTGCTCCGTAACACGACTTCAAATGAACCTGGATTTTCCCGACCATGTCGAAGACACGGGTTGGGATTGCCTCTAAAACCACAGGATTATCTGAATCCAGTGGGACAAGCAGCTTGGCATCGGCGATTCTGTTTGTGACTTCAGTCAATCCCTCGTTCGCGCCAATTACGGAAGCGTTAACTTCCTGAAGCATTTCCTCTATCCTTTCGCGCTGTTCGTCTGGCAATTGAATGGATTTCAGAAAACCGCTCCAGAATTGACCACGTGGTCCGAACTCCTGGGAGGCATTACGAATTGCGGAAAGAAAAAAGAGTGGCACAAAACGTGAAACCAGATTGAGTGGGGTTGCGTTTTTGAGATGTAGTTCCGCACCATTATTATCTAAGAATGCCCATTTGGTTTCAAACGATCCTGATTCCGCTTCGTAATTCCCATTCGCCTGCAACCTGATATGGTTCAGGCCATTTCCCATATCTAACTGGATCACTTCATCCAGTTGCTGGGAGATTGTATCTGGCCATTCATCTACTTGTTCCTCGGCGAAATGCAAAATGATGGAAATGGGCTCAGCGGTTTGGGGTGTTGCAGTAGAGTCTTTCAGATGAAAATCGTATTCTGTGAAACGGCCATCATGGCGTACGCCGAAACCGCGCGTCAGCACAAGCCTCAATGCCTCCAGCACCGTTGATTTACCGGTGTTGTTTTCCCCGATGAGCACCGTCAGGTTGTCAAGTGGCAGATGTAGCGAGCGGATGCCACGGAAGTTTTGTATTTTGATCTCAATTAGTTTCATAAACTCAGTTCCAAATAAGACTTACTGTTCCTCTCCTATTGATTTATTTTGTATTGCAGCAGAGCGAAGTTTGAAGCCGATAGTTGATTCTATAATTTTTTCCTTTAGTTGATCAATTTTATCTGATTTTTGGACATGGATATCAACGATTTTTGATAGTGCTGTCAGTTCTTTTTTTGTTTTACAATGCTGGTTTAGATATTCTAAACCTTTTTCGCGGCTTTGAAATGAATTTAGATCTGATTTTACTTTTAAATAATCAATATCGGAGGGTATAGATTTTTCAGAAGTTGATTTATTTTTAATAATATCAACTTTTATTGTAGCTTTACCGGACGATATATCAGCAAGTTCTACTTCGCTAAATTTTTCCAATTCTTTAGCGAGGATATCAAATATCTTGCTAATAGTGTTTTTACTCTTTTTCATAAAAACCTCATATTCCCGATTTATCAATAAATTCTGTAACAAATTTTTCAATTTCTTTAACCACATCAGCATAAGTTCCAGCAGAATAGTTATTAAGAACAACAGGAACCCCATACTGTGGCGCATCCGAAAAAATTGTTTTATTTTCTCTAATATACTCATCAAACACTGGTATGCCCAACTTTTTTGTCTGACTAATATATGGACGAAGGGCAGAAATTGGTTTGCCATTATTTATTTGAATCATTGTAAAAACAACTCCTAGTATTTCAGGATCAATTTTTTCATCTGGTTCATCATCTGCTATATCCACATATTCGTTGAAATCAGATACTAACTGATCTAAACTACGCTTCAAATAATCTATTCCTAATGTAGAAAGATAGTCTGGCTTGGCGGGTATTAAAATATTATCACTTGCTACAATTGCTGTCTTTGTCACAACATTAAAATTAGGGGGACAATCTATTAGTATGAGATCATATTTTTCATCATCTATCTGCCGAATACCATTTGTTAATCTTTTATGGACCCTCAAAAAATTTTTTTTACTTTGTTTTAGGCTTGCCCCACCTAATTCAGTTGCTAATTCCAAATCAACATTAATCAAACCCAGATGTGATGGAATTAAATCAAGTTTTCCTTTGCCACTCAATTTTGTGGATACATTTTTCGGTGAAAAAATTAGGTCGGTCAAATTCGAAGGAGAACCGTCTGAAAAAGAATCAAACCAATATTTAATTGTTTTTAAGGTTGAAAAATGTTTCTTCCATTCTTCAGGTTTTATGAATGAAAAGGTTAAGCTCGCTTGAGGATCAAGGTCAATCATAAGGACATTGTATCCCCTCCACGAAAGTTCCGCAGATAGATTTGCTGTTGTGGTAGTTTTGCCAACACCGCCTTTGTAATTTATGACTGACACAACATACATTGTATTGATCCTCCTTTTAATAGGTTTTTTTGAAAAGTCTAACCCGGCTCACCGGCTGCCAAGGCCAAGTTGTGGGCTGCCAAGTTTGCACGGAGATACGGCCTTGGCAGTCCGTATGCAGTCGATGTTTATGCAATATCGTTCTCCTGTTTAGCTAAGTGAGGTAGGGTTGCTCTAATGGTTGCTTTTAAATCTTGTCCAGCTTTCGGTAAGTTGTCTTTATCCCACATGATAGTAAGATGGTGATTGGTGTCAAAATGGGTTTTGGTAGTATCAAATTTGTCTTTTTCACAGATATAAATTACTGGTTTGCCTAGCCCTTCTGCATATCCAGCTTCCCAGTAAGCCCCAGGATTGTCGTGAGTTAAGTCTGCTACTAGAAAATCCGATGATTGAATCTCAACCCTTAACCTATCGTCGATAAGACCAGCTTTCGGTGTGTCATCAAGTCGAAGAAGTTCGAAACCAGCCTGTTTGGCACATGGTTTCAGAATTTCGGCCAAGAGTTGATCAAGAAGTGGATCGCCAAACTTCATGGCTATGAACCCCTTTTTATAGGTTGCTCCACCACGGCACAACTCTTCGTAATAATTCCAGCCATCAAAAGAGAGGGTAATATCCGCTGTAATTGGTTCGCTCATGGCGTCATCGTTCAGATATCCATTAACAAGATCAGCCTTAAACAGGTGTTTAAGGACAAGCCCGAATCCTTCATCGGTCTTGGCACCTATTATTGAACGATGGGTTGCCGGTGTGATTAATACTGTTTCACCTGGCCCTTCGATATTCTCAGCAAGCCAACGTATGAAAAGATCGGCCTGTTCCCTTGGCGTTGGCAATGGACGTTTAAGAATCTCATCCACGGTATGGGGGTTAATTTCTGGAACCACGTTGTTCTGCTGCATGGTCCTGATTGCATGGCTGATCTTGTTGCTTCCGTCCTTGTTATTTATCAGTGTCTTTGGAAGAAAAGTGACAAGAATAGATGAAAGAATGAATTCGCCGCATAATGTACAACGGAATTGCCTTGAATTCATACTCGCAACATCTTCTATCGCAGAACCACAGACTGGGCAAAGTTTTGACATGATTCTTTTCTCCTATGTGCAGAATGCGGCGTTGACCCAGGCCATTGGCACCGTCTGGGGTCAACGCCGCCAACAAGTTATTGAATAGTTTCTGTTTAGTAACGGAAATTCAGAATATTAAATATCCAAATATAAGTTATTAAGATATATATGATATAACTGTATATCAAACTTGTTCAATATTCATTTTATGGTCTTAGAAGGAAACTGTTCAATAATGGTAGTTTCTTTTTTAAGGTTAACTTCGAGTTTTATTTATCATGATTTCCGTTTGAAATCTACAAGTTTAATGAGAATGTGCAATCTATTGCTTTCAGGAAGGAAGAAATTCACAAAATAAAAAGCACACCAAGATCAAAGCAACTCCCTCATACATTCTTCTTATCAAAGGTTTGGGTGAAGCTGGATTATGTAAAAAATATCTAAATAAATGAACTGCTGGAATCAGGTTCTTTGGCAAGCGTATCATAATTTGTGTTCTTCTTCAGGAAAAACGCTGTACAATCAGCAGCACTTTGGAGTGTGGAAATATGATTTGATTATTTGATCTTTATGAAATTCAATGTTCGGCTGAAGAATTTTAAGCGAGTCTCCAAGTTCTATAATAATGGTTCCAGCACATGGACACCCTTTTTGCTCGACAAAAAACGCGTCCGTTTCACTACAGTATTGTTTAAACCGCTTGATCAAGTTTTTTTGTTTTAAATCAATTTCCCCTATGCATTGGCTTGTAGCCTGAGTACATAGAACACGGATGTCAGGATGATTATTTAGTGTTTTAAAGACATGCGGGTTTGGATGATTGTATCTATCCCCATCGGTCCCGACTGAAACAACAACCACAGACGGAGATATTGTATTCAATAAATCTTCTGGGTTACTGTCTTTCCATGCGCCATGGTGTGGGAACTTCAATACATCGCCGGATATTTCGGTTTTGTTTTTCCTCAAGCAATTCCAACCAGCGGGTTCTAAATCACCGGTTAGAATTGCACTCGTTCCATTTCCATTTATTTTCAGAACAGCGGAAATATCATTCAGACTTTTTCCTATGAGCCCATCAATATCCACTTCCCAAGGGTGAACCAGTTCGATAATTCCAGGAAGCGGGAGACTACTTATATCCACCTGTTTCGTCAGCCTTTTGAAACGATCGCGATGCGACTGAGCCCATTTGAGGATTTCTATGCGAATATCCTTGAATCGCCGTTTTCTGGAAGTTTCGTCTGGAGAAATATCAGAATGGCCATCTCCATCATTTTGAAGTCGTTGCCAGATTTTTTCATTAACATATGGATGGCAGAAAAACACGCGCTCACAAATCAAATTAAGCTGACTTTTGGCATTGGCAATAAAACCCATCATTCCTTTGCAATGATCAAGGTGCAAATGAGTTAGGATCAATCCTCGTACATGACGAATATCATATTTTTCAAGATAGCTTATAACCGCTTCGGCATCGATACAATCGATAATTACTGCTTCATGTGTTTCAGGAACGGATACGACAATCGTATCTCCTTGTCCGACATCAATAAAAGCGACTCTTACCGTTGTTTTTTTTATCATAAGATTTGGGATTTCTCGTTACGAAAGGACTTTTTCCAATTTCCGGAATATCTCTTCTTCACTTAAATATGTATAATCCTGAGGACTGAATTTTTCCAAATAAGCATTCCCAAGACTACGTTTTCTCAGACTTTCCCGCGGAATGTTTGTCCGGAATGCAGTTTCCGGCCGCAACAGCCATCCCGGCATAGATGGCGAAATCGGTACGGTTTGCAATTCATCAAAATCACTTATCCAGAGAGTTATTGTACCGTTATCGATATCGATACTGTCTACCACACCGGTCGTTTTCCAGTTAGCATCCACATCTGGTAATTTATCTATAGTAATCTTTGGCTTTGTGTCCCATTCATATATGGATGTTACCCGCTCATATTCTTCATCGCTGAGTCTGTATGCATCCTTTAATACGTTATCTATTTTTGAATATGCATCATCGGATGGTTTCCCATTTTTAACTATGGACTCTTCTATTTCAAGTACCGCCTTATTTAAAATCTCACAATCTTTCTTGCTCAGGGTCGGAAAAGGTATACTTTGCACAGCGCGCATCGGTATTTTAGGATGTTTAAGATGTTCAACGATCCAGGCATTACTGATCTTCCAATTCATTACCGCGGCAACAACCTCATGAGTAATATGTCTCTTTTCCATCTCTGATTTTGGTGCAATAACTATAAAACTGTCCGATACATAATATCCCCTTCTCTCAATTGCTACTTTCACACGTTTGCCCCAGCTTGGATCAGTATTAGAAGATAGCAATATTTTTTTTCCTTTAAGAAGATGTTCTTTATCTCTTTTTGGATTTTTATTTTTACGCGGTTTTTCCAAATCATTTGGATAAACTATGGTAACTTCTGAATCATAAACAAGGTTAAAAGAATCTTTTATTACATTTTTTGCACCCGTAAGCCAATTCACTTCCTCTGGATACGGATAGTCTCGCCAACTTTTATTTTTCGGGTTTTTACCGACTATTGCGCCAGAAATGATTTCAGCAATGTTTTCGAACTTTGTGCAACATGATTCTATTCTATCCCAAGATGATTCCAGCAGAATAAATTTAAAATCCATTATATGTGTATTCACGGAGTCTGATGACTTACTGGAATTCTCATCCCAACGAGCCTGGTCGGAAAAGTATGTCGATCTTGTAAAAGTTCCAGATTCTTCAAACCTTCCTATCGTGTTTTTTTGCAGTGTTCGGGTTCTAACGGGGAAAACACTTTGAGACGAACGCTCTTTCTTTCGAGCAAAAAGGACAGCTGTTCTGACTGTTGCATCAGGAAAAAGCCCATCGGGCAGTTCCCATATCTCCTGTACGTCACAGTTGTGCAAAAGCATTTTGCGAAGATTTGGGGACGCCTCTGAAATAGTAAAGGATTGAGGCATGATCATGGCCATATATCCGCCAGGTGTAAGGTATTTGATTGCACATTCCATGAATTTGTCTGCCTTTTGATGTCTGTGCGTCTCTCCTTTAATTGTTTTTCGATCTCCGGCGAAAGGTGGATTCCCAACTATGATACCAGGACCTGTTTGACCATATTTCTTTGCCATCCATTCTTCCGAATCGTGGCTCTCTATATCCCAACTGTCTTCGGATGTTGAAATGAGTAATCCCAAACCGGACAAACGTGCCGTAAAATTATCCATGTCATTTCCGGTTATTAATTCTCGGAGTGATTTCTCTCTCATATCGATCATACGCGACATCCGTTCGAATCCGGCGATGAGGAAACTACCCCAACCACAGGTCATATCCGCCACTACCCTTTTTTCGGGAGGTAAAAATTCCACAGGGATGGTTTTCCAGATACGGCGGGTAAGGTAAAGCGGGGTGTCATAGCGGCCTAATGCTTTTCTGTCTTCTTTGTCAGGATAAGCCTCTCTGTAGAGACTTGTAAGCATTTCCGGTGAAAAACCTGAGTAACACAATTCCGTTAAATTATGATAAGTCAAATCGGCCGCTTTTTCCCATTGACTGAGGAGCTGTGTATTGAAATAGTTTGGAAATTTGCGCCTTGCTGCAGCTATAAGTTCTTCAATCCCTGGTTTATTGTTCTGAATATCCCGTCCCAGCGTTCCGTTATCCGCTAGTATTACAGCGCCTAAAAGCTGTATGGCAATATCTGTTACATCTTTATTGGGTATGGGTCTTCCGCTTTTTGAATCCCGATACCTTGCCAGATTGTTTACCGCGTGCCCAAAATGTTTCACTAATGATTCGCCGGTTACATCGATAGCCCAAAGTGATAGCTGAAAATGACCGAATTCTTTGAAACGTGAATGGGTAAATTCCTCTATCCCCTGTTTAACATTGATAATATGGCTGCGGTTTAAATCCTCTGAATATTGACGCAGAGCACTGGATAGATTGCCATAGCTGACATCGGATTCGATTTTTATGGACTCTAATTTTCCTGCTTTTCTATCGTTGACATTGGTAAACCAAAACGAAAAATTCTTTTTCTTGTCCTTATGAATGAAATGAAAGGGTGCGGCGGAACGAGCAAGAATCGTAACGAGCTTGCGCTCATCTCTTTCATCCGTGGTATTGAAAACAGAAAAACCAGTATAATCAGGTGTTCGGTGTGTTTCGTGGGTAAAGGCAATTGCGTTTGCTTTAAATTCCCGTTTATCGATGCCAAGAAATGGATATTCTTCCTTGATCATCGTTCCAGGTGTAAAATCGTATTCTTTTAGAACACCGAAAACCGCATTGCGGGCATTTTGACTTAGCGGCCTATATGGGAATTCCTGTGTATGAACGTCAGATAATGACATTTCTGATTCCTTATGAATTCAAGCTTCAACGGTTTTATGAATTTCTTTTTCAAGCCCGCCAATATTTTCTTTCTTTAAATAATCGCATTCCGTTTTTTGCAGCTTGATCATTTCCGATTCGATTTTGCCGGTATCAAATGTAAAGTACTGCTGTCTTGTAATTGCACTGTAATAATTACCTTTTTCAACAACGATCATATCGATACCGTCCGTATGAATCATCAATCGGGTCATGTGATCTTCAGTATTTGGTAGTATACTAGATAAATTATCAATACCCTTTCTTACTTTCTGAAGACTCAATCCATTCCGCCTCAACTGGACTAAAACCCGTAATTTAACGATATCTCTAAACGAATAATAATGGGTTTTTCCAATACGTATAGGTGTGATAACATGTAGCTTGACCCAATATTTAAATTGGTTTTCCGTAGCCCCAGTCAGCTTACGCACAAATTTTGTTGAGTAGTTATAGTTCATAAATCGGTTGAAAAAATCTCTATTAAGGCTTTTTTTAAACCAATATAACACAAAGAAGCACTCGTCAATAAAAATAATGCAGCATTCTTATACCAAAAACAATTCACCAATCCACTGGTCCGTCTTGGAAATAATCCCCATTGGATGGTCAGCCTGAAAGAACATTACCTGCCATAAACATAGAATGCAGAGACCATGGTTTAAATTTAAAATTAAATGATCATATATAAAACTTGCCAAAGAAACTGATTTTCAAAGATATCTTTCGATAACCACAGAATATCCTTCTTCTCAAAAACCTTTGATAAGTCTGTAATATTGGATTTCTTAAAATAATTCACTGGTACATAAGATGTGCGGCGGGCTTACGCTGCCTTTTTCTTTATTGGAATAGTACTTGTGAAGATGCTGAAAAATTTAATTTAGAGACATTGAATTAAATTCTATATTGCAAAAACACGTCTTGGCTTATCAAGTCTTGTAATCCCCTCTTCTTTATGCGCCGGGATATCCGCAGTCGTAATTGCAAAAGACCGCTCGGTATATCCTACGCCAGCAGTTTCCAAAGCCTCGGCAGGAGCACTTTAACACATACATGTTTCCATGGTTACAAAGATGGTGCTATCAATGAACTAAACTAAAAGATCAAGATAGTTCTCTGAATGCTTCTGCTGCCGGAGCTGTGGCAAAAACTCAACAAGGAACATGCTACTGATGAAACCGTAGCATGTTCAAAAGTTCTCAATCAGGGTTTTCAATTGACGATGACATTGTCAATATGCTAATTTTCAATCCGGGTTAAAAATGATAAAGACTAAGGATATAAAAGCCGTTGAATTAGGGCCACGGCAATTGATGTTCGGTTTTGAAGATCATACAGAGGGCCGTCAGGATCTTATTGTTGAAGGCATTAAAACAATGCTGGAAGCCCAGGGTCAGCTTTCCATTGAGCACTTTGTGGAACATATGGAACAGGCAGGATGGACTTGCTCAGACATATTGCAGCATGTTTTCTGGGCTGCTCTTGAACTGAAAATTCATTTCCTATGGAACAACCGCATGCTGTCTCCATTTGAGGCAAAACTTCATCTTCTGCAATCACCTAAAAATGCTGTGGAGCTGATCACAAACAAAAAAGTCAGACCCTCCGTATTCCAAGAAGCAGCTTCAATTTATCGGACAATTTCGAACGATGATAATCAGGAATACGGAAATGATCAATACCAATTGGCCTTGTCTTTGTTTTCGGTTTTGCATCATTGGGAAAAACTGTTGATCTTTTTTGCTGGAAAAGCTCAAAAACCTTTTTACCCCGGCAAGGAGCTTGTCAGTAAACATCAACAGTCATTAAACCTGTTGTTGTCTAAAAAAGATTCATATTCCCTGCTTTCCAATTGCTGTAACCACTCGGACACCCTTTTTGAAATAGCCCAGGATATAAAAATGCTGTCTGTTTTTTATTCAGAACATGTTTTTTTCTGGGAAAATTTGATACAATCAATGGGTGACTTTGATGAAAGTCTTGCCGAGATTCGAAATTTCCCGGAAATATTGCATGCACATGAACAATTAAACCAGATCCTGACCTCCGCTTTCCCATATGACAGAATTAATAAAGCAAAGTTGCTACTGTCAAAGGTCCGGGAGCTGAATGACCGTATCCTTAAAGAAAAGATTAATAATTTCCGCAGGACAGCATCATACAGAATCAATACAATGATTGACCACTTGTCAGGACTGCTTGAACAGCTAAACACGAAACCGGATAAACGGAACCGGATATTGTATCCTCTGCATATGCAGAAAAAACGACTGGGGGTAATGAACAGCATGCAAGAGATAGATGACCTGTTAAACCAGACCCTGGAGCAGGCGGATGATTTCATCACTGAACTGGAAAATGACTGCTATACAGAAATAAATATAAGGAAACAATAATGGTATTTGCAAAAGATAACTCTTTAAGAGAAATAAGAGCCACCATCATAAGAGATAACTGTTCCGAAACCTACATGTGTGATTTTTTTTCATGTGACAACCCTGTGTGTACCTGCGGTTCTGTTCAAGTTGCCCTTACGCCGATAGCTGACACAGTAAAAAAGTCCGTCCCCTCCCGTTATATAGATATTGATCTGCCTGAAAAGAAACTTCAGAAAGATGCGAAAAGCAAAACCCACGAAAGAGACCTGGCATTTGCCAATATTTTCTTTTCACAGCTTGAGACTGTGGATTTTAATATACTGGCTGAACAACATTTTGTTTACAAAAATCGAATTACCGAAAATGCAGATATCAACGCCATAGATGCGTACTTTGATTATCCGGGAGTGGAAATGGAAGGGCTGATGTACGCATATAATGATATTCTTCCTTATGCAGACCAGATGTTGGTTCATATCGACGGAATGGAGTGTCTGATTTTCGATCAGTTTTGTCTTTTACCTGACTGTACCTGTACGGATACTTTTCTTGATCTTAAATATATAAATAAAGAACACAGTAGATTGGAAGATTTTTGCACGCTGAAAGTTATCTACGCAAAAAAAGAATGGGAATTCGAAGAAAGATCGTCCGACACTCTCCCATTGAAAAAAATCAGATCCCTCATTGAGCAACAGAACCCGGATTTATATTCAAGCCTATCCGCACGCCATAAAAAACTAAAAGCTATTTATTGGAACTGCAGGGCAAAAAACTTTACTCCTGCCCGGCAGCCAAAGAGTGAAAAAGTCGGCAGAAACGAACTTTGTCCCTGCGGAAGCGGGAAAAAATACAAGAAATGCTGTATGTAAGGTTCCAACATAAAAAGATCACATGGGGGTCAAGCCGGCTTTTGGCTCTTATGTGCCATATTAATAAGTTCATCTATACATACATTTTTTGAAATTTATGGACTGGCGTTATTCAAAACGGAACTAAATTTGTTATCAAACCTTTTGATTTTTATAATTCATTACCATGATTTGTGTTAGAAATCTACTATTTCAATGAAAATATTAGATCCATTTCTCCCAGGAAGTTGTCATTACCATACTTGGAAAGAAGCTTTTCGAGACATTACATAATATATGGAGATTTATATAACCGTTAATTATTTTATTATAACTTCGGAACACCAGCTCCAATGCGATTGTCTGTATACTAATTCATCAAATCTTGACCGATTCTGTTGGAAATGATATGAGTCCGGTGTTTTTATAAATATATTTAAGGAAATCATAAAACCATGACGGAAAAAAATACCATCAATATCAATGCAAACATTGAGCTTTCTATAAGTTCTCTTGAAACCATCGTTGATACGGCGAAAAAGATCATCGGACGAAATGAAAAAGGATACTATCGGATTGAAACAGCCGATGTGGTCAGCCAAATAATATCCCGCTTTTTAGATGAAAATAATTTTGAATCGTATATAAAAGACTTATCCAACTACGATTTGCCATCCATGAAATAATGAAATGAAAATATATCTCATGAATCTTGATGATTCGTGCTATGTTTAATTCCAGCCTCTTTTTTGATGGATTCAATATCGAGTTTTTGAATCCATTCGGGAAGATTACTAAACACTGTATGGAAGTTAAAACCCCCTTTTGTCATTTCAGAAATAGCCTCATCCTTAGTCCAGCACTGGATTGCAATTCTATATATAGCACTCATGGTTCCTGTACGATCTGCGCCGTGCAGGCAATGTACCAGTACAGGGGTATTCTTAGGGTTTGTGACGATCTGTAAAAAACGGACGATTTCTTTTTTTTCCGGATGCCAGGCTTGCATATAGATGTGCTCATATTTTAACCCCGTTTTTCCGATTTTGTCCCTATCCGAATGGAAGGAGCGGAGATTCACGACTGTTTTAATTCCCATTTTGTTTAAATTCTTCATGCCTTGGGCTGTGGGCTGGGCGCTCCTGTATAAATTATTGCTTACTTTGTGAAGATTTGGGACACCTTCTATCACAAGAGGCTGAGCCCAGGTTTCAGGACGTTTAAAGGCGGATTCATTTGCAAATGCAACATTGGATAGTAGAAAAAGGATAGCTATGGATATGATCAGTTTCATAACAAAAGAAGAGCGCTGATGATGCAGAGATGGCTTTATTCCGACTTTCGTATCGATTTTGCCGGAAAATTTATCTGGTTCCATGTAAATATCCTATCCTTTCGGGTTCAGGTAATTTCTCAATAGCATAGCGTAACATGGTGCGCGGCATTTTATTATAGTATTTATCCAAAAATCTTTCTTCGCTGTCTTTATTTCGTTTGCCGACTTCACGCAACATCCATCCTACGGCCTTGTGAATCAAATCTTCCCGGTCATTTAATAATATTTCTGCAATTGCCAAAGTATCGAAGAAGTCATTTCTTTTGATGAAATGAAAAGTGGATATAATGCTGATTCTTCGTTCCCAGAGATCCTTGGAACGCACGAGTCTGTAAATAGGCTTTCTTTCTCTAATGAATAAATGAGCGCCTACAATATGCTCTGCCGTAGAGTCAACAAGATCCCAGCTGTTTATGAATTTTGTGTGATTCAGGTAAGAATGATATATTAACACTTTTTCAGAACTATTATTTTCGGAAGAATATTTTGCGACCAGTATCAATAATGCAAGCAGTCTGGCTTCATGGAAAGGAGATTTTAAAATATCGAGGGTATCATCCAAAGATATATCCCGGTATTCTCTTACGCATTTTCTTATAGCCGGAACACGAATCCCCAAAAACTTGTCTCCTTCCCCATATTCTCCCTTGCCGGTTTTAAAAAATCGTTGCGAATGAGCTGCGATATCGCTATTGCTCAGCTCCTCTAACCTGCCCATAATTTGCTTAGTATGATTGATCATAACGGCTTATTGCATGGCTCCTTTTTCAGCAATGTTTCCACGGCATCGGCGCTGCCATTCGAGAATGCGAATATTCTGAACCCGGATTTCTTTGCGCGGGTCAATCCTTCTTCTACATCATCAAACGCGAGAGTGATCGCCATATGCTTCTCATTTATAAAAACCCGAAAAAACTTGTTTAAATTATACAAAAAAATCAATTGGTTGTCAACCGGTTTTTCCTGGTTGAACCGAATAAGACTTAAGGGAAGGGTTGTGGTTGTGTTTTTTTTAAAATTTTTATAGCACGTTTTGTGAGACCATCATCTGATAAAGCCTTGGTAAATGGCATTTCCAAGTTTTACAAACTCTTCTATTGTCAGGGTTTCCGCGCGTCTTATAGGATCTATTCCTACACTGTTTAATGCTGATTCTGCGGTTTGTGCATTAATTTTAAGTTCACTTGACGAAAGTGAATTTTTAAGGGTTTTGCGTCTTTTCCCGAAGGCAGCTTTGATAACATTAAAAAAGAATTGTTCGTCATCTACCAAAAATTCCGGATGTTCCCTGAATCTGATCTCAAGCATCTGGGAGTCTATTTTTGGCTTTGGGAAAAAAAGAGAGGCTTTTATATCAGCGATTACAGATGAATCCGCACAATATTTCAGCATAACCGAAATTCTTCCGTAATCTTTATTGCCGGGTTTCCCGCAGATTCTTCCGGCAAGTTCTTTCTGGAACATCAATATGGCACGACTTATACTGCTTCGTTCTTTTATAAGTTTTATAAGTATTTGGGAAGAGATATTGTATGGGAGATTTCCTATTACAATAATTTTCTTATCATGTCTTGCTGCAAGTCCATGTATATCAAGTTTAAGTATATTTTCATTTAATATTTCAACATTATCAACAGATTTTGATAGAAGTTCATTTTCTAAGAGCGGGATCAGGCCATTGTCTTTTTCAACTGAATATACCTTTGCAGCAGAGGCTGCCAGAGGCAACGTGAGAGCTCCGAGACCAGCTCCTATTTCAAGAATGATATCTTCGGGTAATATTTTTGAGCGTAGAACTATCATTTCTGCTGTTGATGGATCGGAAAGAAAATTTTGCCCGAATTGTTTTTTGGGAGAAAGGTTCCATGCAGAAAGTAATGATCTTGGAGAAGTCATGAAATGTTTTCTTTCAGTTTTTTAGCGGAGTGCACTTTTTTTGTTATATGGCTGGTAATAAAATATGCTGCTATAGCAGGCGGTATTCCTATCAGCACTCCTCCGGTCATGAGGGCAATAGTTGCATCAGACCCTAATTCCAGCAGTTCGGTAAATGTTGTATATTTTATGTCAAAAGGAAAAGATGTTCCATAAATAATCTGTCCGGTCTTATAGCTTGTAAAATAAAAAAAAGGCATTGTAAGAGGATTCCCTAACCAGACTCCAAGCGCTGCGGCTGCCTTGCTTGCGCGCATTATATATGCAAGCATTATCGCAAGAGCGGTATGAAACGGAAAAGTCGGAGTAATGCCGATAAATACCCCGATAGACATTCCCATAGCAATATAGTGCGGATCACCATCGAGATTTTTTATTTTTTCAACAAACTCGGAAATTTTTTTCTTAATTGTCATCTATATTTATGCAAAGCGTACATTGAAAACCTTTTTGTTATATCTTTTCTAAAGAAGGCTTATATCAAACCTGCATCATTTACAATAATATTTGTTGTGTTTTCTGAAATCCTCATTGAGAGATTAGAAGGTTATTTATAGTTAGAAATATCTATTATAGGTTGATTAAGTATTGACAAAATTAATCTGTATATGAAATAGGGCAAAAGGTTACGAAATATAACATATGACATCAATGTCATAATATTGAAATAATTGAAATTTATTGTGTCAGAAAATATTGTTCTGGAAGGCGAGTTATATAAGAAAAAACGGGAAATCAGAAAACCAGAGATCAAAATATACAAGGTATATGCGATTGCTTAGGTAAAAGGAGAAGAGGAATGGTTAAGGGGTTAATAAGAGTTGTTGTTTTTATGGTAATTGGAATATGTTTTTGTTTTCCATATAAAGCATTTTCAGAATCAATTGGTGATCAAACGGCGGCATATTCTTTAGGTGAAGTTATTGTTTCGGGTAAAACTGTTGGGGTGGAATCAATTGGTACAGTTCGGGAAATTACCGCTAAAGATATAGAAATGCAGAATGCGCGTACATTAGATCAGGCTTTAAGGTTGCTGCCTGGTGTGAGCATACGTACCGGAAACGATGGAATACCGCGTGTTGATTTAAGAGGATTTCGGTCAAGGCATGTGTTGCTGCTGTTGAATGGAATACCTTTCAATTCCGCATTTGACGGTCAGTTTGATCCGGCTATAATTCCTGTGGAAAACATAGCTAAAATCAAGGTTTCCTATGGTAACAGTTCGGTGCTATACGGACAGGGCGCGCTGGGTGGTGTTATAAACATCATTACAAAAAAAGGCACCGAAGGCGTTCAGGGTAATATTAAGCTTGAAACAGGCGAGCGTGAAAATCATATAGCAAGATTTGCAATATCGGGTGCAAAAGATAAATTCAATGGTTTCATCAGTGGTAGCGCACAGAACAGCGAAGGTTTCAGGTTGTCGGATGATTTTGATGATACTATTTATGAAAATGGAGAGCTTAGAGAAAACAGCGATAGAAAGCAAAACAGTCTTTTTGCCAACCTTGGTTATGCCCCGAATGACAATTTAAAAATCGGGCTGGTTGCCAATACGACTAAAGGTGAATTTGGGAAACCGCCTGGTACCATAGCATCGGACGACTTTACCTCTAACCCGAAATATGAAAGAATCGAAGATTATGAGGGCTTTTCCGGGCAACTTTCCATGAGTTACAATTCACAAGGGCCTTTTGGGGTTCGCGGATGGATGTTTTTCAACCGTATGGATGAGGATGAAAACCGGTATGATGATAATCTATATGATACCATAACCAGCAAGAATACTTATTTTATAAGCAATCTTACTAAAACATACGGCGGCACTGTTCAAACTGTTGCCGATTTGAAAAAGATCGGTCTTATTACATTGGCTTTAAGTACAGAAAAACAATCTTTTGATTCAAATGGAATTGTTCGGGATAACAAAAACAATATCCAAGAATTAGACGAAGACTATAACATAAATATCCATTCAACTGCTCTTGAATATGAAGTGTCTCCGTTTGATAAGCTCGGCTTGGTGTTTGGTTACAGCCATCACTGGTTTAATAAAGATTCCGGCGGCACTGATGATAAAAACAGTTATTTGGCGGGCATCCATTATGATGTGTTTGAAAATACCCGCATCAAAGGGTCATATGCGCGCAAAATCAGGTTTCCTTCCATTCGTCAGCTTTATGAGGAAGATACCGGTAATCCGGATTTAGAGCCTGAACGATCAAATAATTATGAGTTGGGAATAGAACGGAATATTTTTGAACGCACCTCGGTTTCGCTAACAGGGTTTTATATAGATGTTAAAAATTATATTGAAAAAGTTGATGCAACGGATATTTTTGAAAACAATGAAAAATATTGTTTTCAGGGAATCGAATTTGTTGCTGAAACCCGCTATATTAATAATCTGATGCTAAGAGCCGGTTATACGTATATGGATACTGAAGACAAATCCGACAATACCGGCAAAGACGAATTGCAATACAGGCCTGAACATAAGCTGACGTTTGAAAGTCAATATACTTTTCCCTGCGGTCTTTCAGCCTATACATCTGTCATGCATTACGCCAATCAGTATTTTTACAGTAAAAACACGCCGTATCGGCAGCGGAAGCTAAATGATATTACACTGGTTAATTTAAAATTTGACCAGTCTTTCTTAAATAACCGCCTTAAAGCATATATTGGTGTGGAAAACGTTACAGACTTAGATTATGAGGAAGCTTATAGCCTCCCGCAAAAAGGCCGGACTTTTTATGGAGGAATAGAATATAGCTTCTAAAAAAAATATAGCATCGGCGTTACTGTTTATTGCTTTGCCGGTTATATGCATCTGTTTATCACTATGCATCGGAAGGTATCCTTTACCTTTATCTGATGTGTTGAAAATATTGTTGAGCAGATTTGAGTCTTTTCATATTTCGGTAACGGATATTCAATATGGTGTGGTTTGGGATATCCGTTTGCCGAGAGCTGTTTTGGGGGCGTTGGTGGGGGGCTCTCTTGCTGTAAGCGGCGCGGCTTTCCAGGGGCTTTTCAAAAATCCTCTGGTTAGCTCCGGTATTTTGGGAGTCAGCGCCGGTGCCGGTTTCGGAGCAACGCTTGCCATTCTTTTGTTTCATTCGTTAGCAGCCGTCTATCCGTTTGCCCTTGGTTTCGGTATTCTGGCTGTTATGCTAAGCTGTATGATAGGCAGGGTGTATCAATCGACTCCCAGTATCATGCTGGTGCTGGGTGGAGTAATTGTGGCATCAGTATTTTCCGCTTTGATTTCTTTTGCCAAGTTTGTTGCAGATCCTTATGAACAACTTCCCGCTATTGTTTTTTGGCTGATGGGCTCTTTAGCCAATGTGGGTTATAAAGAAATTCAAGTGGCGATTATTCCCATTTTGATAGGGTTTGCGGGTCTTTATGGTATCAGCTGGCGTATTAATGTGCTTTCGATGGGAGATAAGGAAGCACACTCACTGGGCATAAACGTACGGCTATCAAAGGCAATTGTAATTATCTGTGCGAGCCTTGCTACGGCAGGGGCAGTTTCAGTCAGTGGCATTATAGGATGGATCGGATTGGTAATTCCTCATATAGGCCGTATGCTGGTTGGAAACGATAACCGTATACTGATTCCGGTCAGCTTCTCTTTAGGTGCGTCTTTTTTGATTTTAGTCGATAATTTGGGAAGAATATTGACGGGATCTGAAATTCCGCTTGGTATTTTAACCGCTATTATCGGCGGCCCGTTTTTTGTATATCTTTTAAAAAAGACAAAAGGAGGTGGCTGGTGATGGTGTCGCCTCTTTTGTCGGTTGAACAGGTAGGCTTTTCGTATGGCCATCAGCAGATATTAAGTGATATCAGCTTTAGTGTTGATAAAGGAGAAGTTTTTTGTTTGCTTGGTCCTAATGGCTGCGGAAAAACAACTCTTCTTGATTGCATTCTTGGATTTCAACGCCTGAAATCAGGCAGTATTATAGTTTCCGGCAAGTCCATCTCGGAGATAACTCCCGGCAATCTCGCCAGATTAATTTCCTATATTCCTCAAAGCCACGAGAGAACATTTCCTTATACAGTATTGGAAATTGTTATGATGGGCCGGGCTGCTTACACCGGTTTGTTTTCTGCACCTAACAGAATGGACAGACGGATTTCCGAATCGGCATTAGATACTGTTGGTATTTCACATTTAAAAACAAGGCCATATACACGTCTTAGCGGCGGGGAAGGCCAATTGGTCATGATTGCAAGAGCGCTGGCCCAAAATGCGCCGCTTGTAATCATGGATGAGCCAACGGCCCATCTTGATTTTAAGAATGAACTGACAGTACTTGAAACCATAGCCCGGCTTGTGCAGGATAAAGGGATATCGGTAATAATGGCAACGCATTTTCCCAATCATTCTTTTTTCTTCGAAAACAATGATATACCTATTAATGTCGCTATGCTAAAAGATACTCGGTTCATTGAAACAGGCCCACCTGCAAAGGTATTGCATGAAGATAAGATTGAAACATTATATGGCATACAAGCCGATATTATCAAATATACTAACGGTACTGATAGAGCAAGAAAACAGGTGATACCTATCAGAACGGTCGTATAATAGTTGTGAAAACAGGATGCGGTAAAATCTTATGAGAAGTAATATATGAAAAAAAACATGCTCGGATGCTTTATGCTGGTATGGATTATTATAGTACTATTCAATCCGCCGGCGCTCGTGCTTTGCCAACCGGTCGGAGAGGACATTTCCGGCAAAGGGCCCACCCTTGTTGATTGTAAGGGTCGTTCGGTTGTACTACCTGCAAAGGTAGAAAGAATCGCCTGCTTATATGCGTTTACAGGCCATGTTGTAACTATGCTGGGAAGAGGGGCTGATATCGTTGCTGTTTCTAACGGCCTAAAACGTGATTCGCTATTGCTTCGCATTTGCCCATCAATTTTAGATGCACATGTTCCAAAGGCACAGGGGGCCATTAATATTGAAGAATTGCTTGTATCAAAGTCAGATATTCTTTTTGTGCCGGGAGATGTTGCCGGTGACCCATCGGATATGGCAAAGCTTGCCAGATTTAAGATACCATATTTGGTTATAGATTATTCAAACATCGCAACACAGCAATATGCCATTGAGTTAATCGGAAAGGCTATTTGGGCCGAGGCGCGTGCTGCCGAGTATATTGACTATTACAAGGATATAATTGAACGAGTTTGCAAACTCACGGATAAGATTCCGATGGAAAAACGTATTCGTGTGTATTATGCAGTTAACGAGCCACTGAGAACCACGTTGCTTCATGGGATTGAAACAGATTGGCTCAAAGTGACAGGGTGTGAAAATGTGGCTCTAAACCGGGGGCAACAACTCATTGAAGGCAAGAACTATACAAGTCTGGAGCAGATCTTATTATGGGACCCTGATGTTATTCTTGCCAATGAACCGAGTGCTGTAAAGCTTATTCTTCAAGACGATAAATGGTCCGCTTTAAAAGCTGTGAAAAACAAAAAAGTATATCAAATGCCTATTGGTATTTCACGCTGGGGGCATCCCGGATCACTGGAGACGCCGCTTGCCATCTTATGGTCGGCAAAAATACTTTACCCGGAATTGTTTGCCCAAATTGATATGAAGGCCGAAACCAAGGCATTTTATAAGAAATTTTTTAACTATGAACTTTCGGAAGAGATGACAAAAAAAATTCTAAGCGGCAAAAATGTGAGGAAACCTAAAAGAAGCAAAGCAGGTTTTTAATAATTTCTAAAGGAGTTTCTTAATGAGGATTTTGGTAGCTATTGATGATACGGACAATCTGGAGAGCATCGGAACAGGGAAACTGGCTTCGATGTTATCTGAAAGCTTAAATATCAATGGATGGGGAAAAGGAGGTTTTATAACCCGGCATCAGATGTTTGTTCATCCGGATATTCCTTATACTTCGCACAACAGTGCCATGTGTTTTGAAGCGGAGATTGACAAAAAATATTTATATGCTTTTGTAGAATTTACCGTAGATTTTTTAAAAAAGAAAAGCGCTGAAGGTTCGGATCCTGGTTTTTGCTTTCTGGATATAGATAGCTTTACCGGGGCAAAAGAGCTTATGGCCTTTGGTTATAGTGGTAAGAAACAAGTAATTAAGAAAGCGGATGCATATGAGCTTGCAAAACGCCTGGATGTTCATCTTTCGGAGCATGGCGGAACCGGTCAAGGGGTGATAGGAGCGCTTGCCGCAGTTGGCCTGCGTCTGACAGGCAACGACGGTCGTATTAAAGGTCATTTGAAAATTGAATCGGCTAACGGTATTGTCACGCCTGATGAGATAAAAAGGCAAACACATGTTGAAGCGGTTCAATCCATTGATGAGGGGTTGCTGATAGAAAATGATAAAATACGTCTCGGCGATAAGGTAAAAGCCGTCTTGCTTGAAGGAAAATCTACTTTATTGGTTAATAAAATCGATACTGATGAGAAAGCTTCGGCCAAATGGGAGACTTGCGGCAAACAGCAATTAAGGGCTTATTGAGCAAAAAGATTAATTCTCATAGATTTTCTAAGATTCATATTATTACTGCAAATAATGCCACCTCATTTTTTAAGCCGATTTTCCACCCGGAAAATTGATCTGATAAAACAATATAGTAAATATTGCTATAGTCCTACCCATGATGACTGAAAATAATATTTGACGAGAATCTTTGCTATACATTTATGAAGCTTGACTTTAGTATTATTATCAATTAGTTTTATATTAATATTTCCTGCAATTATGTCGTTTGTTTTGTATATATTTCATTGTCAAAAAAGGGGGGGATATGGCTAAGAAAAGAGTAAAAGCAGTTAGTTTTGATGCAATGGTCAAGTTTTTCATGCTGACTTATGACATTCCATCTAGAAAAGATCTTCAAAAAATTTTGACTAAAGTTGAGAATCTGGAGATTCTGATAAAAAATTGTGGGGAAAAAAGCGGCCGTTTGTCTGTGCGCAACGATAACAGGTCAGTAATAACAGCATATGAAACAGTGCTAAAGGTAATTAAAAGTTATGATCAGGGAGCAAATTTTGAGGAGATTCAGGCAAAAACAGGTTTTGAGGAAAAGAAAATTCGTAACCTTATTTTCAGGTTGAATAAGTTAGGAAAAATAAAGCGTAAAGCCAGAGGAATATATATTGCCATTTAGTGCCTTACATTTAGTAAACAGAGGTTTAGATGAACATAACTACCGATTGTATTAATAAAAACATTTTTGAAGGGGATACGATTTCCGGCTACACTGTAAATAGAATAGCAGAACTTTCCGATATTAAATCTTTTTTTTATGAATTGAGACATATAAAGACAGGTTCAAGGCATATTCATATAAGCAATAGTGATAAAGAAAATACCTTTTCAGTAACTTTTAAGACAGTTCCTGAGGACTCAACCGGAGTAGCACATATACTGGAACATACGGTTTTGTGCGGGTCAAAAAATTATCCGGTACGGGATCCTTTTTTTTCCATGATCAAAAGAAGCCTTAATACATTTATGAATGCTTTTACCGCATCCGATTGGACTATGTATCCTTTTTCAACTCAGAACAAAAAAGATTATTATAATCTTATGGAAGTATATCTTGATGCTGCTTTTTTCCCGCTTATAGAAGAACTTAATTTCAAGCAGGAAGGATACCGCATTGAAATGGATTTGTCTTCTTTAAAGGAACAAAGCCTTGTGTATAAAGGGGTTGTTTATAATGAGATGAAAGGAGCAATGTCTTCTCCGGATCAGGTTATGGGGCGTTCAATATTAAATGCTCTTTATCCTGAAACCACATATGGTTTTAACTCCGGAGGAGATCCTGCCGTTATTCCGACCCTTACCTACGAGGATCTGAAGAAATTTCACAGCAGATATTATCATCCCAGTAATGCTTATTTCTATACATATGGAAATATTCCTTTAGACGAAAGCCTTTCTTTTATTGATGAAAAAGTACTTGATAAATTTAGCCTTATAGATCCTCAAACATCTGTTTCTTCACATCCCCGCTGGAATGAGCCGAAAAAGGTGCGCTATGTTTATCCTCTGGCAAAGAATGAGGAGCCGCTGAAAAAATACCAGATATGCATGGCATGGCTTTTGTCGGATATAACCGATACTTTTGAATTGCTCATTCTTGTGCTTTTAGAGCATATCCTTATCGGAAATGCTTCTTCTCCTCTTCGCAAAGCTTTGATAGATTCCGGCCTTGGCTCTTCACTTTCCGATTCATCAGGATATGACCCTGGAAACAAAGATACGATGTTTGTCTGCGGTCTTAAGGATGTCAAGGAATCGGATGCCGATGTCATTGAAAAGATTTTCTTTGATACACTTTCAGATCTTTTCAAAAACGGTATTGATAAGAATCTTATCGAATCTGCTATTCATCAGTTGGAGTTTAACCGCAAGGAAATAACAAATATTCCATATCCTTTCGGTATAAAACTCTTGCTTGCGTTTGCGGGAAGCTGGCTTCATGAAGGAGATCCTGCCAGGATACTGAATCTTGATGCCGACCTTCAAAGATTACGGGAAGAATTATCAAAAGAACCCCTTTTTGAAAAGAGGATAAATAAATATTTTATAAAAAATAATCACAGGGTGCTTTTAACACTTGCCCCTGATCAGGATATGGAACAAAGAGAAAAAGAGCGTGTTACAGCAGAGCTTGAAAACATTAGAGCCGGTTTGACAAAAGAAAACATTGAGAAAATCTGTGAAGATGCAAAGCGTCTTGAAACGCTTCAGGTAAAAAAGGAAGATCTCTCTTGTCTTCCGACACTTGAAATTTCTGATATCCCACCATCTATTGAAAGTGTTAAAGAAAGCTCTTTATATAGCGATACTCCGGTTTTATGTTATGAACAGCCAACCGGGGGAATTTTATACTTTACCGCGGTTGCAGGAACTCAAACGCTTGAGGAAAGACTTATTCCCCTTGTTCCGTTTTTCTGTTTTGCATTTTCTAAAATGGGTACATCCTTAAGGGATTACTCGGATATGGCTCAGCGCATCGATCTTTATACGGGTGGAATCGGACTTTCATCAAATGTAAGAACAGGATATGATAGTACCGGCTCGTATATTCCTTTTCTTTCTTTTAATGGTAAATGCCTTGAAAGAAATGTTGATATGATGTTTGATATTTTAAATGAACTTGTTTTTGAAAACAATTTTTCCGATTATATCCGTTTAAAGAAGCTTCTTCTAGAATACCGGGCAGGTTTTGAATCAATGATTGTTCCAAATGGTCACAGATTGGCTATTTCACTAGCATCTAGAAACTTTAACAAAGCATCAAAACTAAGTGAAATATGGCATGGAATCCATCAATTGCTTTTCATAAAAAAAATAACTAAAGATCTTTGTGATGAAAAAGTAAAAATAATTGCTGATGACTTGTCTTTGATAGCATCAAAAATTATGGCTAAAAATAATTTTAAAACAGCGCTTATAGCCGATAGTCATTTGCTATCCGAAGCGCTTCCAAAAACTTGTTTATTCCTAAACAACCTTCCGGAAAATATTTCAGATCATTATTTGGTAAATGATATTTTTGTAGAAGAAGTTTTGCCGAATGAGGGCTGGAGTACATCATCGGCAGTTTCTTTTGTGGCATATAATTTTGATGTGGTTAGAATGGAGCACGAAGATGCGCCTGCGCTTGCGGTTTTAAGCAAACTTTTAAAGTCAATGTATATTCACAGGGAAATCCGTGAAAAAGGTGGGGCATACGGCGGATATTCAACATATAATATTGAAGACGGGATTTTTTCTTACGCTTCTTACAGAGATCCGCATATAGTAAATACCTTAAATGTTTTCAAAAAAGCTCCTGCGTTTATCAAAAAGGGAAAATTTGGTAATGAAGATGTCAAGGAAGCAATTTTGCAGGTTTGTTCCGAAATCGACAGGCCTGATACTCCGGGTATTGCAGCAATAAAAGCTTTTTACAGAAAAATTGTATCACTTTCGGATGAAATGAGAAAACGTTTTAAAAAGGGGGTTCTTGCTGTTACCCGCGAAAAAATAATCGATGTTTCAAACAGGTATCTTGAAGATAAAGATAATTCTTGCGGAATTGCTGTGATATCAGGGGAGGATAAGCTTAAATCGGCAAACGAACAACTGAAAGAATCACCGCTTAAGCTTTTTAGGATTTAACGAGAAAGCCTGAATAAACGTCAAAAGGAGACGTAATATGGAACAGAATAAAATAACTGTGCCTGATATAAAGGAAAGGAAAAAAAGCGGAAAAAAGATAACAATGCTTACCGCATATGATTACCCGACAGCACTTCTTGTAGATAAGGCGGAAATTGATATCATACTTGTAGGTGATTCTCTTGCAATGGTGGTGCTTGGTTATAAAGATACTGTTTCGGTTACTATGGAAGAGATGCTTCATCATATAAAGGCAGTATCGGGTGCGGTAAAAAGAGCTTTGGTAATAGGGGATATGCCTTTCGGATCATATAATGTTTCAATTAAAGAAGCGATTTATAATGCCAACCGAATGATGAAGGAGGCAAAAGCAGACTGTATAAAGCTTGAGGGTGGGTGCCGGGCGGCTCCTGTCGCAAAGGCGATTGTTGAAGCCGGAATTCCGGTTCAGGGACATATTGGTCTTACTCCTCAGACGGCATCATCTCTGGGCGGATTCAAGGTGCAGGGAAAGAGTTTTGAAGCTGCTCTTGCTCTTATCGAAGATGCAAAAGCGCTTGAAGATGCCGGTTGTTTTTCGGTAGTGCTTGAGGCTATCCCTTCTCCTATTGCAAAGATAATCACAGAATCGATTTTGATTCCCACAATAGGAATTGGTGCAGGAATAGATTGTGATGGCCAGGTTCTTGTAACTCATGATTTGATAGGATTATTTGATAAATTTACACCAAAATTTGTTAAGCAATATGCAAAAATAAGCGACATTATATTTTCATCAGTCAGCCAATATAAATCCGATGTTGAAACCTTGCAGTTTCCGGAGGAAAAGCATGGCTTTTCGATGAATCAGCAAGAGATTGAAAAACTTAAAGAAATTATAAACAATACACATAAAATTATGGATTCCTAAATAGCCTGTTAGCAGGCCGGGTGAAAAAACATCCGGTTTGATTTGAGAGCTAAACCATTTTAATATTTTTCTTGCATTTCTTTAAGTTGTAATATAAATAGTCTTGGATTAAATTAAGTGTATATTATTTACAGCAGTCTGATAACATATCATTATTACTTATAAGACTTAATGCTATTATAAACAAATGTGACCGTGGGAGGTGTCGGTATAGCTATATTCAGACAAGCAAGCAGACCGGAGAAAGCAGACAAAACAAACATTAACCAGGACATACGGGCCAAAGAGGTAAGAGTAATAGATCCTGATGGAAATCAGTTAGGTATTCTGCCTACATATAGAGCTCTAGCTGCGGCAGCCGATTTTGGATTTGATCTGGTTGAAGTTTCGCCAACCGCTAATCCGCCTGTATGTAAAATCATGGATTATGGACGTTATAAGTATGAACTGGTAAAGAAAAAGCAGGAAGCAAAAAAGAAACAAAGCACATTTCAGGTTAAAGAAATAAAGGTGCGACCCAAAACCAGTGATCATGATCTTAGTGTCAAAATAGATCATATAAAAAAGTTCATCGGAAAAAAAGATAAGGTAAAAGTTACGGTTGTTTTCAGAGGCCGTGAGATTACGCTGACGCAGCTAGGCAGGGAACTGCTTGAGAAAATTGTAAACAGTACCTCAGATATTGCTGTGGTTGAGCAAATGCCAAAATTTGAAGGGCGTGCCATGATAATGATTTTAGCTCCCAAGTGATTATTATTCATGTAGAAAACAAGATTTTATATAAAGTTATATAGCAGTTAAGATGAAGGAGAAGGTTATGCCCAAGATAAAGACTAATCGTGGCGCAGCAAAACGATTTAAAAAAACAGGTTCAGGAAAATTTAAGTTTGCCAAGTCCAATGGAAGCCACATACTTACGAAAAAGACAACAAAACGGAAACGTTCGTTGCGTAAGAAAAATATGATAGACAAAACAAATCAAAGAGAGATTAGATTGCTTCTTCCTAATAGTTGATTTGATAGGATTAAATATAATTATTTTAAATATTATGAGTTATTTGTTTTATTTGTATATAAGTAAGGAGATTAGAAATGCGTGTTAAAAGAGGTTTTAAGGCAAGGCACAGAAGAAAAAAGGTTTTAAAGCTTGCCAAGGGTTTTCGTGGAGGTCACAGTAAATTATTCCGGACAGCAGCTGATACGGTAGACAGAGCTTTAGCATATGCATACCGTGATCGCAGAACTTGTAAACGTGATTTCCGCAAATTGTGGATAATAAGAATAAATGCTGCTGCGCGAATCAATAATTTATCATACAGCAAGTTTATGCATGGGCTTAAACTGGCAAATATTGATCTTGATCGTAAAGTTCTTGCAGATCTGGCAATATCGGATCCCAGCGGATTTGCACAATTGGCCGGCATAGCTTTGCAGCAGGCTTGAAAATACAGCTTGTATAGAAAATTGATGATGTATCAAAAATAAATTTATGCCGGTTTTTTGATGCGCTTTTCACTAGTTTTATTCTGATCATCTCAAGTAAAATTATAGCAAGACGATTAAAGTGGAAAAAACAATAGAAGAGATTTGTGCCGAAGCTTTTAAAGAAATTGAAATTGCAAAAAGCAGCGAAAGCTTAAATGCAATTTCCGTAAAATACCTGGGAAGAAAGGGGGTTATTACTCAATTTCTTAGAAGCATATCAAAGCTACCTTCCGAAGAAAGACCAAGAGCAGGGGAAAAAGCTAACGAAGCAAAGAAGATTTTAGATAATGCAATAAAAGATGCAATAAACAAATTTGAATCTAATGCCTCAGAATCAGATGACTTTATAGATGTTTCATTGCCTGGAAGAGCTGTTAACCCCGGATCGCTTCATCCTGTTACACAGATTATGAGGCAAATTTGCGATATATTTACCCGAATGGGGTTTAATATTGTAGAAGGGCCCGAAATTGAGAATGACTACTATAATTTTGAAGCTCTCAACATACCAAAATATCATCCTGCAAGAGATATGCAGGATACTTTTTATGTTTCGGATAATATCGTCTTAAGAACACACACCTCGCCTGTACAGGTGCGCATCATGGAAAAACGCAAACCTCCTATTAAAATAATTGCTCCCGGAAAAGTATATCGCAGTGATTCCGATATTACTCATACACCTATGTTTCACCAGGTGGAAGGACTGATGGTTGGTGAAAACATATCTTTTGGAGATCTTAAAGGAATTCTTACCAATTTTTTCCATTTGTTGTTTGACGATAAGACAAGTTTAAGATTCCGGCCAAGTTTTTTCCCTTTTACAGAGCCCAGTGCCGAGGTTGATATTCTGTGTGTTATGTGCAGAGGCAAAGGTTGCAGGGTTTGCTCATATACCGGTTGGCTTGAAGTGCTTGGTTCCGGCATGGTTCACCCAGCGGTGTTTGAAAATGTAGGATATGACACATCTAAAATAACCGGATTCGCCTTTGGAATGGGAGTTGAGCGCATTACAATGCTGAAATATGGTATTGATGATATCCGCAAATTTTTCGAAAACGATTTAAGATTCTTAAGGCAGTTCTGATATGAAAGTTAGTTTAAGCTGGCTTAAAGATTATGTTACTATAGAAACAGATATTAACGATCTGGCATCTGCGCTTACAATGACAGGGCTTGAGGTAGAATCTGTTACAAATACATTTGACTATCTTGAAAAGGTAGTGGTTGGGCGTATTATTGAAATTAATCCTCATCCCAATGCAGATAAATTAAGAATTTGTCGTGTTGATACAGGAGATGCTCTTTTACAGGTTGTTTGCGGTGCGCCGAATATAAAAGAAAATATGCTTGTCCCGTTTGCCATGCATGGAACGCTTCTTCCTGATGGGACGTTGATTGAAGCGTGCGAAGTACGCGGGCAAAGATCTGAAGGAATGCTTTGCAGCGAAAAAGAACTTGAACTTGGTGATGATAAAAGTGGTGTATTGGTTCTTTCTGATAAGTGCCGGGAAGGCAGTAGTATTGCCGCTGCACTTGGTTTATCGGATTATACACTTGAAATAGGCTTAACGCCAAACCGCTCCGATTGCACAAGTGTTATAGGAATAGCAAGAGAAGTAGCTGCGATACAAAAAACGAAAATAAAATATCCTTTTGTAAATCAAATTTGTAATGATAAGAAGCAAAGAAATTTGATTTCAGTAGAGATAGAAGCACCCGATCATTGCCCAAGATATGCCGCAGGACTTGTAAGAGATATAACAGTTGCTCCGTCTCCTTTCTGGCTCAGGAAACGTCTTTTATCAGTAGGGCAAAGACCCATAAACAATATCGTAGATATAAGTAATTTTGTGATGCTGGAATGCGGGCAACCTCTTCATACGTTTGACTTTGACCAGGTGGCAGAAAACAAAATTGTAGTTCGTACGGCAAAAAAAGGCGAAGTTTTTGTAACCCTTGATGGGAAAAACCGGGTTATGGATGAAGAAATGCTTCTTATTTGTGACGGCAAAAAACCTGTCGCAATAGCAGGTGTAATGGGAGGAGAAAATTCCGAAATTGCTGGTACAACAAAACAGGTTTTGATAGAAAGCGCGTATTTTAATCCCTTAAGCATCCGTAAAACTTCAAAAAAACTCGGTCTTAGTACTGAATCCTCATATCGGTTCGAGCGGGGAGTAGATCCTGATGGAACATTAAGAGCACTTGCAAGAGCTGCCGAACTTATTACTGAGATCGGCAAAGGTAAAATTATTGAATCAATTACTGACGAATATCCGTTAAAACAAAAAAGCGATGTAATTGAGCTTAGTGTAAGTAAGACCAATAATTTGCTTGGCATAAAACTGGATAGAGACAAAATACAATCATTGCTTGAATCTATCGAATTTAAAGTGGAAAATAATGATTCAGATACAATCAAAGTAACTCCGCCTTCTTTCAGGGTTGATATTTCAAGGTCTGTTGACCTTATGGAAGAAGCGGCGCGTTTATATGGATATAATAACATTCCCACTACACAGCCTCTTATGCAGGCAGAAGCTGTGCATCCCTTAAAAACTCGGGTTTTAAGAGAAAACATCAGAAATATAATGACAGGACTTTCGTTCACTGAGGCTATTAATTATAGTTTCATAAATGAATCAGCATGTGATCGTCTTAAACTTTCTCCCGATGACCCAAAAAGAAAAATGGTTCATGTGCTAAATCCTCTTTCTGAAGAACAGAATGTTATGAGGCCGTCTCTTGTCCCAGGCCTTCTTGAAACCATGCGACGCAATTTATCTTATCAGGTAAAAAACCTTAAGATTTATGAAATCGGGAAAATATTTTCAAGTAAAGGCAAAGACAGCCTTCCTGAAGAAACAGAAATGATTACGGGCCTGTGGACCGGCGACCGTTATGATTTGGCCTGGTATGCCAAAGAGATAAATTGTGATTTTTATGATATAAAAGGTGTTGTTGAAGCCCTTCTGGCTGCTTTGCAAATAAACGATATTAAATTTGAAAAACTGCCATTTGAATTATGCAATTATACAAGATATGGATATACCGCCGGCATTATGGCAGGTAAAGAATTAATAGGGCATGTTGGAGAAATACACCCTGAAGTTCTTGCTAACTTCGATTTAAAACAGACAGCTTTTATATTTGAATTAAACAGCCACAGCCTTCTTAAGCTTTCAAACCTTGCAAGAAAATCTAAACAACAGCCAAGATTTCCTTTGGCAACAAGAGATATTACTATTATAATAGATCAAGATATCGAAGCTATGTCTATCATAGAAAATATTAACAGTTTCGGTGAAACACTTATAGAAAAGACTTTGCTGTTTGATATCTTCGAAGGGGCTCCAATTCCGCCTGCAAAAAAAAGTGTTTCAATAAGAATAACCTACAGATCTTCGGAAAAAACTCTTGAAGATGATGAGGTTAACAATATACATAAAAATATTACAGACAGGCTAATCAAGAAATTTGGTGCATCATTGCCGGCCTGATAAACAAGTATTCAAGCCTGAGTGATCAAGATGCAAGACAATTCATATCCTGAAATAAAGATACCTGATAAGCTATATTTTAAAATAGGGGAGGTCGGCAAAATAACCGGTCTGCCTTCTTCTGTTATCAGGTTCTGGGAAACTGAATTTTCAAAAATCAACCCTAAACGAACTCCTGCCGGGCAGCGCCATTACAAAAGAAGCGATGTTGAGCTTATTTTAAAAATAAAACATCTTCTTTACGATAAAAAGTTTACTATCCAGGGGGCAATAAATCATCTTGGTTCAGATAAAAGTGAAAACAAATCTTCTCTAAAAACATTAGATTCAGTAACCGATGTAGTTAAAGAACTTCGCAAGGAGTTGATTGAAATACGAAACATATTAAGTTAATAGATAGAGCCAGTTTCAAAACGTCCCATTTTGACCGATCTCTGCGTTGGGCTCAAATTTTAATCCTCGAAATACTCTATGTATTCCTATGGTTAAAATTTTCGCCCGCCTTGACCTTGATCAAACTAAAACGTTTTGAAAGTGGCTCGATGGAAAAAAGGGGGATGAAATTGCAGAAGATTATAGTTATCCATGGTCCAAATCTTAATATGCTTGGGGAAAGAGAGCCGGATAAATATGGAACTACAACTCTTACTGATATTAATAAAGAACTTGTCAGGTTAGGGAAAAAGCTCGGACTTGGTGTGGATACTTTTCAATCGAATCATGAAGGATTGATCGTTGATAAAATTCAGGAAGCTTCGCGAATATACCATGGGCTTATAATTAATCCTGCGGCATTTACCCATACAAGTATTGCAATAAGAGATTCTCTTCTACTGCTTAAAGTTCCAATAATAGAAGTACACCTTTCAAATATTTTCAAAAGAGAACCTTTTCGCCATAAATCCATGGTATCGGATATTGCAACAGCAGGCATGTTTGGTTTCGGTCACTTGGGATATTATATGGCTCTTGAGGCGATATCCAAGCTGCTTAAATAATGAAGGGGCGGGTTTTTCCTTTTAGTGCAAAAAAACCAAAATATTTTTCTGCCAAAAAAACCTTGACAAGGATACCCAGCGCGGTTATGAGTAAATAAACTACTCATAAAGGAGTTTTTTGTGGAGAATTTGTTTTCAGGTTTAATATCATCAAAAACAAGAATCAAACTTTTGACAAGATTTTTCTTTAATCCTGAAGCTAAATCATATCTTAGAGAACTTGCCAGAGAATTTGATGTTTCAAGCAATTCAATACGTGAAGAATTAAATCAACTTACAAACACCAACCTTTTGATATCAGAGAAAATAGGCCGTAAAATACATTATATGGCAAATATTAAACATCCGATATTTCCTGAACTGAAATCAATGGTTGGCAAAGTAATGGGAATTGACCAGGTTATAGACGGTATAGTGGAAAGGCTCGGAGAACTTGAACGAGCATACCTTATTGATGATTATGCAGAAGGTAAAGACAGCGGAATTATAGATCTGTTGCTTGTAGGCAATATCGATCAGTTTCACCTAAATGATTTGAGCAGAAAAACTGAACGTTATATAAAAAGAAAAATCAGATCTATGGTTGTAAGTAAAGAAGAGTTTAATGATTTTTTCCCAAAATTAAAAAATCGTCCCAGTATTTTGATATGGGAAAATAAGAAGATATAGTTAATAAGCTCTTAAGTTCTTAAGCTGATACGCTAATGAGCCGATAATAGTTTATAGGTTTAAAAGCTGATGAGCAGTTGATAAGTTTATGTAAATAATTACGAATTGCTTAATAAGTTAGTGTTATAGATTCTTAACAGATAAACAACTTGTAAGCTATCTATAACTATCTGTAATTCAAGGGGCGGAGCTATATATAACTATGAGAGCTTTGTATAACTCGTAAAAAACAATTTTCGGATAGTTATGCAAAGCTTTCATTCTATGATTCAGACTATGCGCAAATTTTCATTGTCACATATATGTGTGGTTATCCCCTTATATAAAGCGCGAGACCGCATTGCAGATGTCCTTCGTGGGTTACCTGAGTTTGTCAGGACCATTGTAGTTGTGGATGATTGCAGTCCTGATGATTCTTATGCGTGCGCCCAGGCTGTTGGTGACAAAAGAGTGCACTTCGTCCGCCACAAACAAAATCAAGGAGTTGGCGGTGCAGTGCTTAGTGGATATCGGAAGGCCATCGAATTGGGTGCGGAGATAATTGTCAAAATGGATTCCGATGGGCAGATGGATCCCGCACTGATTCCGGATTTGGTAGGCCCCATCCTTACTGGCGAGGCAGATTACACCAAGGGAAACCGTTTTTACGATCTTGAAAAAATCCATGCAATGCCGCCTGTGAGATTGTTTGGTAATGCGTTACTGTCGCTGATGGCAAAGCTATCTTCCGGTTATTGGGATTTGTTTGATCCAACCAACGGCTACACCGCGATTCACGTCGAAGTTGCTAAACATTTGCCATTTACCAAGATTAGTCGCCGTTATTTCTTTGAAACCGACATGCTGTTTCGGTTAAATACGCTGCGCGCAGTGGTGATTGATGTGCCGATGGATGCCAAATATGGCGCTGAAGTTAGCAATTTGAAAATATCTAAAATTGTCGTGGGGTTTTTCTTTAAGCATATCTTAAATTTTTCAAAGAGAATTTTTTATAACTATTATCTACGCGATATGTCGCTCGCATCTATAGAGCTGCCTTTGGGGATTTTGTCATTTATTTTTGGTTGTGGTTTTGGTGTTTATCATTGGATCGATTCGTTACAAAAAGGTGTTGCCACCACCTCCGGTAGGGTAATGCTGGCAGCATTACCCATATTAATGGGTATGCAACTGATATTAGCTTTTCTTGGTTATGATATTGCAAATGTGCCACGCAGACCATGGCATAAGTTACGCAGGATTCTAAAAAACAGTCCGACATATATTGGGGGATCAGATGAGAAATAAAGATCAGGCGTGTACCTACAACATAATTGCTTAACAGAATAAATTCTATCATAGTCAATGGCCTTAAATAATCTTAAATATCTGAAATATATCGGATTGACACTAATTTTAGTATTGTCATTCAGTTTGCGTATGTATGCTGTTATCTATACAATAATAGATAGACCTATTCGCAGTGATGCTGCCAAATATTATAATTATGCCCTGAATTTGAAATACAAACAAACATACTCGCCCCAAAGCTTTGTAGATCATAATATAAAGCCTGATACATTAGTGTCACCAGGTTATCCTGTTTTTTTGATACCTTTTGTCAAGTATCCTCCTTCTGATTCAATGTTGTTTATAATAAATCTTGTTCAGGTTTTCTTAGGCACCGTAAGTGTTTTTCTTGCATATGTAATTTTTAGATATTTTCTTTCTGAAATACCCTCTTTTATTGCAACCCTGCTTACAGCTATTTCACCACATTTAATTTCGATGAATACTTATTTACTGACCGAAACCTTATTTACTTTTTTAATGATGTTTTCTCTTTGGCTTTTGATCGAAACTTATTCAAGGAATAAAATTATTTTTGCTTTAATTGCAGGAATCGTTTTTGCGAGTGCAGCATTAACCAGGCCGACATTGCAATATTATATTATTTTCGTTGTTGGTTTGATTATTTACCAGTGCAAGTTAAAAAACGCTTTGCGTTTAATCTTACCGTTAATATTAGGGTTTTCAATTCTTATTGCACCTTGGTTCTTATATAACCTTTCTGTAATTGGGAAAATATCAGATTCGACACTGGCAAAGAACACTGTATATCATGGTATTTATCCTGATTTTGTTTATAATGGCATTGCATCCAGCAGAGGTATGCCATATCGCTTTGATCCGAACAGCAAAAAAATCTCACAAAGTTATAAAACAATATTTTCTGAAATTACACGTCGTTTCAGAAAAGAGCCTTACAGATATTCAAAATGGTATTTGGTTGACAAGACGTTAACATTATTTTCATGGGATATTATCGGAGGGGTGGGGGATGTATTCATTTATCCGGTAAAATATTCTCCTTATTTTGACAAACAAATATTTAAACTTACACATTTATTTATGAAGAGCATCCACTGGGCTTTGGTTATATTGGCATTTATATCTTCTGTTTTTATATGGACAAAATTTTATACAAAAAAGCTTTCCGAAAATTCGTTGTTTACTCTTCGAGCGCTATCATTACTAATTTTTTATTTTATCGCCTTACATATTATTGGTGCTCCTTATCCTCGTTACAGCATTCCATTAAGGCCTGTTATTTATGGCTTAGCAATATTCACCTGTTCGCAATGCTTTGGTTTACTGAAAGAAAAGTTTAAAGCAATAGCATTATCAGGATAAAAGAAGTAATACCTCTATAGTTATCGCATAAAAATTTTAATCGAGCTTTTTCAGAATAAATATAGGTTTCAATGAAAACAAAATCAAATTCGTTTTCCAAAAGTGAAAATACTGTCTGGCATAGATCTTTAGTAAGCCGGGAGGATCGAACTATACTGAATGGGCATAAAAGTGTTGTTGTCTGGTTTACCGGGCTTTCCGGTTCGGGGAAGTCCACTATTGCTCATAAACTTGAAAAAAAATTGCATGACATGGGATGCAGAACAATCGTTTTTGACGGAGACAATGTAAGGCATGGGTTATGCGGTGATCTCGGTTTTTCTGAAAAAGACAGACATGAAAATATAAGGCGTATAGGAGAAACCGTAAAGCTTTTTTTGGAAGCAGGAATAATTGTATTAACCGCTTTTATTTCGCCGTATAAATCAGATAGAAAGTGGCTTAGAGAATTAATTTCTTCCCAAAGCTTTGTCGAAGTTTATTGCAGTTGCCCGCTTGATGTGTGTGAGCAAAGGGATGCAAAGGGTTTATATGCAAAAGCCAGATCGGGAATTATAAAAAACTATACCGGTGTCGGCTCTTTATATGAAGAACCTGAAAATCCGGATATAGTTATTGACACAAGTGTAAGCACTATTGAAGAGAGTGTGAATCTGATAGTGGATTATTTGGTTAATGATAAGAAGATGTTTTTGGATAAGTAAGAATCCTTGCAGATGATATCGGAATAGTATAAAATATATTAAAATAATGATTGTGCTATAAATAAACTTGAACAAATTGAGAGGTTAAAAAAATGGCTTCTTCAAAATCTTTAATTATTAATTTAATAAAAAAATATATAGTACGATTAAAAGAAAATAACATTTCTGTTGAAAAAGTGTTGTTGTTTGGTTCTTACATGAAAAAAACACCAAGGGAAGACAGTGATATAGATATTGCTGTTATTTCATCCGCATTTAAAGGTGACAGGTATTCAGACAGGAGGCTTATCGTTCCCTTAAGACGTGGAATAGACAGCAGGATTGAACCCATCCCTTTTACTCCTGAGGACTATGCAAAAGGCGGAATACTTATTGATGAGATTAAGAGTACCGGGCAGGAAATTTTCTCATTATAATAGACTATGGGGCTTTGAAATCCTCTCAAATAACAAAAACACTAACTACCTGAACATGATATCGATGAGATTAGTCATTATCTTTGGGAATCTTGCTTTGTTGCCACTGTCATATTTGTGGCTGATGCCAAAGTATTGCTCAACAATGTATCGAAATTTAGAACCCATTTGGCTCTTCGCTGTTTTGTGTGGGTAAGCAGTTGCCGCAAGTATTATTGACGCAACGCATATATTATCCAAGGTTTTTAGATAGGATTAACAGGATGGACAGGATGTTGCCGACCGGCCGGAAGCCGGTCAGGCAATAAACCATCGCCTGTGGCGAGGAGGGTAATCCGGTGGAGAAAGAAGACGTAACCCACAAAGTAATCGGCTGTGCTTACCAAGTCTATAACAATTTGGGATTCGGATTTTTGGAAAGCGTCTATCGAAAACAGTTGGTGAACTATTTGGTGGCAACTGGAATTGAGGTTGGCCTGCTGATCAATTTTGGTTTAATGGGTGTTTATGTCAAACGCAAGTATCGTACAGCGAAGGGAAAGCAATGAGTTGCCGATCGGAGTGGTCTGGACACCATTGGCGTTTCACCCTCCGTGAAGCGGCTGCATGTTTCAGGCCGCTCTTTCCGGAGCGGTCTGATAAATCATCCTGTTAATCCTGTAAATCCTGTCAGATAAGGTTTTGTTGTGGCCCTATGTTTATCGAATTGCATCCAAGGGTGAGAGTTACCCACACGAAATAGCGAGGAACCGTTTCTTGTTTCTATGTTTCCGGAGTGGTTTAAGAACCTTTTGTACGTTCCTCTATTTTCCTCCTAAAATTGTTTGACATCTGCTCCATTCGTGTGTATGCTGGGAACATATCATAAGGAGGTACATCATGCCCAAAACACGTATCAACATCAGTCTCGATCAGGATATTGCAGATTTCGCCCGGGTGTTTGCCGCGGAAAACCGCGTTACTGTTGCCGATTTGATGACGCAGTATTTGCTCAACCTGAAAAGAAAGGTTGAAGGCAGAAACGCTGAGTTCATTTTTGCAGACCCGGCGTTTCAGACCGCCATGCAGGAAGTTATGATCCGTCTCAAGGACGGCTCGACTGTGTGGCATACCTACGACGAGGTGTTCGCGGAATGATTGAAGCGCGTTTCGAAGCAGCTTTTCTCAAAGCTTTAAAGAAGCATGCTTCCATCAGGAAACTGGTGAAAAACAAAGTCGACATGATTCTTGAGAACCCCATTTCAATGGGTGAACCCTTGAAGGGAAACTGGCAAGGGTTCTATTCCTGCCATGTCAAACGTAATTTCATTATCATTTACCTGTTCTGTGAGATCTGCCGGAAAAAAGGTGATGATGCCGTTATCCTCTGTTCAGACTGCGGAACGACCCTTGACCAGACAGTCAAGTTTGTATTGCTTGGGCCGCATGATCAGGCGTACCGGGCTCATTGATTTTTATTCAGAGAGAGCTTTAATAGTGAATTTTTTTTACAGAGGTTACTGTATGAATAAACTGGAAATACTAAAAAAAGACCTTGATCTGTTGCTGGCTTCAATGTTGGTTGAGGTTGAACATCTCGTTAAAAAACTGAAAAGGCAATATAAAACGACCGGGAAACCCGTAACCCTTCTTTCCGAGGTTGCTGCTTATGCCATAGAGGATGACCTTCCTGCCGACTTGGCGGAGCAACATGACCACTATCTCTACGGGGTATCTAAAAAAAGGATGAACCGGTATGAGCTCAGTAGTAAAATTTGAGAATTTAAAGAATCTTATTGTTGAGTTACGCGGCCAAAGTATTTTGCTCGACAGCGATGTTGCTGAACTTTACAAGGTTGAGACAAAACGAGTCAATGAGGCAGTAAAAAATAATCCTGATAAATTTCCACATGATTATATGTTTGAGATCAGCGAAGAAGAGTTTGGTAATTTGCGGTCGAAATTTTCGACCGCAAAATTTGCAAAGACAAGGGTATTACCGAAGGCCTTCACTGAGAAGGGTTTGTATATGATTGCTACGATATTGAAGAGCAAACAGGCTACAGAAGCAACGTTTGCAATTATTGAAACATTTTCAAAAATCAGACAACTATCAAAAAGCATTCAGGAACTATCGATTGTTAAGGATAAAGCTGATCGGAAGGCATTAATGCAGAAAAGTGGAGAATTGATCGCCGGAATTTTTGATGATGACTTGCAAACGAACGGCACGGAGACATCTATTGAACTGAATTTCGCTGTATTAAAGTTCAAGCACACGATAAGTAAGAAGAAAAAATTGAGAAATAACGAATAGACGACCACACAAGTGAGATTGCATTGAAAAACAACGTGGTGTTTTCACCAATTGTTATGGATGAAAGCACCTATAAATGGTATCGGATCAATAAAGACCCTTTCTATAAAAACATACACAAAGATGGAATCGAAATTTGGACGAAAAAATCAGAGAGCTTATTACATACTTACATTAGTGATTCCAAATAACAGAACTTACTTGGCGCGATAACCCCAAACATTATAGGTTTTTTCCCAAAGTTTTATCGAAGTTTACTACAGTTATCCGCTTGCAGATCTTTGAAAAATGTTCAATTTTGTTTAAGTTCAAGGAAGGTGAAAATTTAACCACAGGAATACATTGAGTATTTCGAGGATTTAAATTTGAGCCTGACGCAGAAATCGGGCAAAAAGGGGACGTTTTCCAAAGGTCTCGCTTGATGTATGTGAAGAAAGAGATGCCAAAGGTTTATATGCAAAAGCCCGTTCGGGAGTTATAAAAAATTATACCGGTGTAGGCTCTTCCTATGGAGAACCTGAAAATCCGGATATAGTAATTGACACAAGTGAAAGTACTATAGAAGAGAGTGTGAATATGCTGGTGGAGTATTTTGTTAATGATAAGAAGATGTTTTTGAGTAAGTAAAAAGGATACTTAATGCATTTAAAAAAACGAGTTCTTGTTACAGGTGGTGCCGGATTTTTGGGCTCTCATCTTTGTGAAAAGCTTCTTCAAGAAGGATGTGATGTGATTTGTGTTGATAATTTTTATACCGGCAGCAAAAAAAATATCGTTCATCTACTAACAAACCCATATTTTGAATTGTTAAGACACGACATTACCTTTCCGCTGTACCTGGAAGTGGACGAAATTTATAACCTGGCCTGTCCTGCTTCACCCATTCACTACCAGAATGACCCGGTACAGACCACCAAGGTCAACGTTCACGGTTCTATTAACGTGTTGGGCCTGGCCAAACGGATTAAAGCTAAAATTCTCCAGGCATCCACTTCAGAAGTTTACGGAGATCCCGCGGTCCACCCCCAGCCGGAGACATATCACGGCAACGTGAATTGCATCGGCCCAAGATCTTGTTATGATGAAGGCAAACGCTGTGCTGAAACATTATTTTTTGACTATTATCGTCAGCATAATTTGAAAATCAAGGTGGCTCGAATATTCAACACATACGGACCCCGTATGCATCCTAATGACGGTCGGGTAGTCTCCAATTTTATATTGCAGGCATTAAGGAGCGAACCGATTAGCATCTACGGAGACGGATCGCAAACACGTTCTTTCTGTTATGTGGATGATCTCATTGATGGTCTGATTAACTTGATGCAAACACATGATGAGATTACCGGACCGATCAATTTAGGCAACCCGCATGAGTTTACCATACTGGAACTGGCCCAAAAGGTTATTCAGTTAACCGGCTCAAGGTCTGATATCATATTCAAACCTTTGCCGCAGGATGATCCTAAACAACGTCAGCCCGATATAACGCTTGCCAAAAAAGAATTGAATTGGGAGCCTAAATTGAAGCTTGAAGATGGTCTTAATAGAACCATCGAATATTTCAGACAGTTCGTAAATTGATATTATTTTGTGAGGTTTTATGACAAATGTATTGGTGACAGGCGGTGCCGGTTATATCGGTTCACATGCCTGCAAAGCGCTATCGAAAGCCGGTTATACCCCCGTTACATATGACAACTTAACTTATGGGCATACCTGGGCGGTTAAATGGGGGCCTTTTGAAAAAGGGGATATTTTGGACAGGCAAAGGCTTGATGAGGTTATCGTTAAGTACAAGCCTGAAGCGGTCATGCATTTTGCGGCTTTTGCGTATGTGGGAGAATCGGTTGAAAACCCCGGGAAGTACTACCGTAACAATGTAGTCGGTTCACTGACGATTCTTGAAGCAATGCGGGACCACGGCATACAGAACATTGTTTTTTCAAGCACCTGTGCAACGTACGGAATCCCTGAAAAGGTGCCTATTTCGGAGGACTGCCTCCTGGCACCGATCAATCCCTACGGTTTTACGAAACTGATTGTAGAGCAGATGTTAAAGGATTTTTCGCAGGCCTGTAATTTGAAATTTGTTTCTCTGCGCTATTTTAATGCCGCCGGAGCCGATCCTGATGGCGAGGCAGGTGAGGACCATGACCCGGAAACGCATCTCATTCCGCTGGTTTTGGACGCAGCAGCCGGCAGACGTGATTATGTGAAGATCTTCGGTACCGATTACGGCTCTCCTGACGGCACTTGTATTCGGGACTATGTACATGTTTCCGATCTTGCCGATGCCCATGTTCTTGCGCTTGAATATCTTAAGAATACCGGAAAGAGCAATGTCTTTAATCTTGGTAACGGTGAAGGCTTTTCGGTAAGGGAAGTTATTGGAACCGCAAGAGAGATTACCGGTAATAATATCCATGCAATCGAATCGGACAGGCGCCCCGGTGATCCGGCGATTCTTGTCGGCAGTTCAGATAAAATCAGAAAGATTTTAGGCTGGCAGCCTGCACATGGAAGGCTCAAGGAAATCATCCGGACAGCCTGGAATTGGCATCAAAAAAGTTTGAATAAATGAAAAAAAAAGAAACATTAGGACAACAGGTTGTTATTTATAGACCCAATCAAAGGCATGAACTGGGCTTTTTAGAGACCTGGGCAGTGATGGCGAAAAATATTATAAAGTCGAAAGAGTTGATATGGCAACTGTTTAAACGAGATTTTTTTGCGAGTTATAAAAAATCATTTTTAGGAGTCACCTGGATATTTATTGCACCTATCATGGGAATTATATCCTGGGTTTTTCTCAACATGACGGGTATGCTCCATCCCGGTGATGTCGGGATACCCTATCCCGCGTATGTTTTGGTTGGATCTTCCATATGGGGACTTTTTCTGGGATTTTTTAATGCGGCAAAAGCAACACTGTCATCCGGAAAAGATTTCGTGTTGCAGGTCAACTATCCGCATGAAGTGCTGCTGTTTAAGGAAACCGCACAGCATCTGGCAAATTTTTTAGTCACATTTTTTATAAATATAGTTGTCCTTTATATATTTAAAGTTATTCCCGGCTGGGAAATAGTCTTTTTTCCTATAGTTATTTTGCCCTTGTTTTTTTTGGGGGCTGCATTCGGTCTTGTTTTTTCAATGATATCAGTTGTAGCAATTGATGTTAATAAAGTTACTGAAATGGGCATGATGCTTTTGATGTATTTAACTCCGGTTATCTATTCTGATAAAATTAACAATGATCTGGTTCAGATGATAATCAGGTGGAATCCGCTGACATATCTTGTTTGTTCGGCAAGGGATATAATTATCTACGGCAGATTATATCATGCCGGCGGATATTTTTTGTGTTCGGGGCTGGCCATATTGTTGTTTATGGTTTCATGGCGCTTGTTCTTCGTGTCTGAGGGAAGGATAATCGAAAGGATGATATGAATATGAATCCGGCGCCGGGAAAATTTGATGCAGCTTCTGAAAATCTGGATAATGAAGTTGTTGTTTCTATACGAAATGTTTCCAAAAAATTTTGCAAAAAATTAAGGCGGAGTATGGCTTATGGGATTACGGATCTTTCGAAAAACCTGGTTGGCTTAAAAAACAACACGTCGGAACTTAGGAAAGATGAATTTTGGGCATTGAATGATATTAATTTTGAGTTAAAAAAAGGAGAATCCATAGGTTTAATCGGCGCAAACGGATCAGGTAAAACAACTTTGCTAAGACTTATTGCAGGAATATTCCCACCTGACAATGGTGAAATAATTGTTAAAGGAAGAATAGGCGCCTTGATTGCAATCGGTGCAGGGTTTCACCCGCACATGACGGGGCGTGAAAATATTTATCTGAACGGCACTATCCTCGGAATGACACGTGATGAGATAAATTCAAAATTTAAAGATATAATAGAATTTGCGGAGATAGGGGATTTTTTAGATGCTCCGGTTTCAACATATTCATCAGGGATGCGGGTTAGGCTGGGGTTTTCAATTGCGATTCACAAAGAGCCGGATATACTTTTAATTGATGAAATTTTAGCAGTCGGCGATGCATATTTTAGAACAAAATGCTATCAGCGTTTATCTGAGTTGATTGACAAATCGGTTGTTTTTATACTGGTTTCACATAATCCGGAAGCCATACTATCAACATGCCAAAAGGCTATATATCTATCAAATGGTGAAGTTAAGTGTTTAGGTGATGTCGATTCCGTGATGCGGGTTTATGAAGAAGATACCGCATTTAAAAATTTACAGGATGCTAACATAGAAAAAATACCTCTTGTTAATGCTTCAAGAGGAAATAAGGATGGAGTAAGTATCGAATCGGTTTATTTTCGCAATTCAAAGGGTGAAAAAATCAGTGTTCCATCAAGCGGAGAAAATGTATTTTTCTGCATTAAATGTAAATCAGATTACGCAATCAAAGAATTAACCGTCAGGATTTCGATATTCAAAATCGGAGAAAATAATTCCACACTATTTTTATCAAATACACGTGATGAAAACAAGATATCGATATCAGAAGGAATAAATGAAATACAAACATATCTTCCTTATCTGGGTTTAATGCCTGGATCGTATCGTCTGAGCACAGCTGTTGTTAAAGGAATGTGGTATGAACTTGATGTGGTTCTGGCATTCTCTTTTAAAGTCGGACTAAAAAAAAACCAGTCGAATTTGCATCGTTCAAAATATTATCAACATCGAACCTGGAAAGTGTCTAAAACAACTAATTATAATGAAAAAATCTTCCCTTAATAGAGGGCATGAAACATTACACGGCTTAGTGATACTTGACCGGATAGGTGACCCCGTATTTGGTATGAACAAGAGCATTATTTTGGCCGAAAAATATCTTCAGAAGCATAATATTAGACTTTATTATATTTCATCTTCATCACCTCATAGGTTAATAATCAGCACGATTAGAATGCTATTGAAATCGAGAAAATTAAATTTTGATTTTGTTATTTTTAACAGCGCGGCGTCAATTTATTATGTCAATGTTCATGGCATATATACGAGTTTCGCATTGCCTCTTTTTTATTTGTTTTCAAAATTCAAAATACCGATATACATATATTGGCATGAGACAGAATGGGCTTTTAAAAGGTTGAAAGAAGAAAAGCCGCTCGGCTTTAAACTCATGAACAAAATTGCTTCACGCCCGGAGGTTACCCATTTAACAGCCTCTGAAGTATGTAATCGGTATATTAAAAACTGTTATCCTGGAACAATGTCGTATGTAATAAATGAATGTTCTATTATTCCAGATGATTATAATAAAATAGTAGTGCCATCGAACCCTCCAAAAGTGATAAATATTGCGAGTATGCAAGAACGAAAAGGGACAGATCTATTTGTCAAAACAGCCATCGAGGTTTGCAAAAAGCACCCAAGTGTTGAATTTGTATGGATTGGAGATGAAAAAAAATTCGGTACATGGAAAAATGATATTCAGTTGGCTGGTTTGCAGGACCGTATCCGTTTCCTGGGATATATGTATATCCCTTTTAGCGAACTTCATACTGCAAGTCTTTTCTTTCTGGCAAGCAGGGATGATCCTTTCCCTTTGTCAGTCCTGGAGGCAATGTGCTTAGGGAGAAATATCTTAACGTTCAACGTGGGAGGAGCTCCCGAAGCATTAGGAGGGCACGGCATTTTGATAGAACCATTTGATACGGATGCAGCGGCAAATGAAATTTTGAAACTTTTAGGCAGTCCACCGGAAAAATTAATAAACAAAAAGTTAAGAGAAAGATATTATCAACTGTATACACCTGAAATATTTGCCGTAAAACTTAACGATATTGTGAGAAATCGGTTGGAAAAAACCAAATAGCAACGAAGAGTTTATGAGCAAAAGATATCATTCAATAGACATAGCAGAATCAGAAATTGTTGCGGATTTAAGAAAGAAGAACAACAGGCCGCTGGTCATTGCCTGTAGCGGTCCATCGGTTGCCGAGGTCGATTATTATCGAATCCCTGGCAATCCTGTTATTTTCAGGATGAATCTGTTTTTTCTGGAACAGGATTATCTTTTCGGAAAACATGTGGATGCATACTTCTGGGCGGTTTACCGAGAGGTCATACAGGATGAATTGTATGATTTAATTATTGACAAAAAATATAACGTTGAAAATTATTTTTATCCGATGAAGCTGGTCGATGAAAACCGCTCGCACCGGCTTGAAATCGATAAAATTCATGAAAAAATCTTTCAACCGGCTTATGATCATTGGAACCTCATGTCGACCGTTCCTGAAATTGCCAGAATCATGATGGTCCGCCCTATACCCACCGTTGGACTTCAGGCTCTTGCAACAGGACTCATTCTGGGGTTCAAAGAAATTTATATCATTGGGATGGATTTTTATCAGTCGACAGACAAGAGATATGGCTATGAAATTCCGGATAGAATAAAATCAAAAACATCCCCCATGCACTTCAAGGTAGGTTATGAACAAAAAGCACATAGTTTTGAGAACGACACCTATGTGTTTTCAGTGCTCCAAAGACTGTTCCCGGAGGTAAAGATATATTCATTAGCCCCTCGATCATATCTTTCTGAATTAACCGGGCTTTCTCCTCTACGGGAAAAGGAGAATAATCTGTTTGTCAAAAAAAATATAATTGGCACTTCAAGAAAAGAAAGTCGACCGATTAATGAAAATATCATTTTAAAAAGCAAAGGTCTTAAAAAAAAAATTATCCCTTTTATTTATGCGTTACTTAGTATTTTTGCCAAGTATAAATTCGGCAGGAAAGTTTTAATTCAGTTGAAGCATGATGTTTTCGGGAAATTGGAACTTTAATTAAAGATGATGGACTCGTAAAAAGTCCTTTTCTCGTCATTCCCGTGAAAACGGGAATCCAGAAGTGGTTGTAAATACTGGATTCACACCTTCGTGGGAATGACAATTAAGAGGATTCGGCGACTTTTTACGAGTCCATCAAAGATGTTTCTGGAGAAGTATTTCTTTTGATTAAACGGATTCATACTAAAATCAGAATAATATGGTTTAAACATATAAAAAAACTGCATAAAAAGATTGTTGTTTTAATCTATGATTTTGATGGTGTCATGACAGACAATAAAGTTCTATTGAGTCAGGATGGGATAGAGCTTGTCCAGGTAACCCGGGCTGACGGTCTGGGCGTTGATATGATCAGAAATCTTGGCATAAAACAGATGATACTAAGTACTGAAACCAACCCGGTTGTCGGAAAAAGAGCGGAAAAACTCAGGATTGATGCGGTAACCGGTTGCAAAGACAAAAAAGAATATATTGACTCGTATTGTGCAAAAGAAGGCATAACGTTTGAAAATGTTCTTTATGTTGGAAATGATCTTAACGATCTTGAAGCGATGCAAAATGCCGGTTTTTCACTGGCGCCGAAAGATGCCCACCCTTTGATAAGAAAGACAGCCGATTTGGTTACATGTGCAAAAGGAGGGCAGGGCGTAATCAAAGAGCTTGCCGAATGGTTGGTGGGCGAATATAAATGGCTGAAAAAATAAAAAAGACCAATTGTTGCCTTAAGTATTAAAAATAATTAAGGGTGTTAAAAAGTGAATTTTGAAGGAGTAAGATATCTTGTGATCGGGGCGGGTTTTTTCGGCTCTGTGATTGCGGAACGAATTGCAAATGATAAAATGGAAAAAGTCATAGTGATTGATAAGCGATCACATTTAGGAGGTAATTGTTATTCTGAGATAGATGATGAGACGGGCATAGAGTTTCATAAATACGGTACTCACATATTTCATACCTCAAACGAGAAAGTATGGAACTACATCAACCGCTTTACCTCTTTCAATGGATACCGCCATCAGGTACTTGCCGTATATAAAGACAAAGTCTATCAAATGCCTATCAACCTGGAAACTATCAATTCATTTTACGGCATTAATCTGAAGCCCTTTGAAGTGGATGGCTTTTTAAAATCTGAGATAGAAAAAGAAAGCTTTTCAATTCCTGACAACCTTGAACAAAAGGCGATCTTATCGGTTGGCAGGAGTTTGTATGACGCATTTATAAAGGGGTACACCGAAAAACAGTGGCAAAAGTCTCCGAGGCTTTTACCCGCATCAATAGTAGACAGGCTTCCTGTTAGAAAAAACTATGATGAGAATTATTTCTTTGATCAATGGCAAGGTATTCCGAGTCATGGATATAGCGATATTTTCAAAAGGATGTTGGATAACCAAAATATTTATTTGAATACAAAAGTGGACTATTTCGATATTGCCGATCAAGTTCCCGACACTTGCCGAATTATATATAGCGGTCCGATCGATAGATTTTTCAATTACAGGTTCGGAAAACTCGAATGGCGCAGTCTCGATTTTGAGCGGGAGGTTGTAGGCGTGGAGGATTTCCAAGGCACTTCGGTAATGAATTATCCTGAACTTTCCGTTTCGTATATACGTATTCATGAACCAAGGCATTTACATGTAGAAAGAGCTTACACCAAGGATAAAACGCTCATTTTTAGAGAATATCCTAAAGCGGATACAGGAGATAATCCTTATTATCCTGTCAATACCCCTGAGAATCAGAAAATATTTCAAAAATATGCCGATGAAAGCAAAAAAGTTCACAATGTCATTTTTGGAGGGCGTTTGGGTGAATACAGGTATTATGATATGGATCAGGCTATTGAATCGGCATTGAACATTTACGAGAATATAATTAAGGCCGGAAACTTAACTGCAATATGAAACCACTTTTTGATATTTTACGAGTGTAGATAATGGAAGATGCCAATGAAAGCCTTGCTATTGTAATACCGGCCTATAATGAAGAAAGACTTATAGAAAAAACTGTGAGGGAATGGATTGAAAAACTGCGGAATCTTAAAATAGATTTTAAAATGCATGTTTATAATGATGGATCTACCGACAGTACTTTTTCCAGACTTGAAAAGCTCAAACATGATTATTCGGAATTAGTGATTCATAACAAAAAGAACAGTGGTCATGGCCCTACAATTCTTTTTGGTTACTTGGATAATTGCGAATGCCACTGGATATTCCAGACGGATTCAGACCGGGAAATGGATCCTGAATATTTCAATAGTCTCTGGGAAAACAGGAAAAATTACGATTTTCTTATAGGGTGTAGAGATGGCAGGAGACAGCCACTTGCCCGCAAGATTGTCAGCGTCTTTTCACGTATGATTGTCCATGCATTTTACGGTAAAGGCGTATTTGATGTGAATTCTCCTTATAGGCTTATGAGAGTATCCGTCTTTAAACCATATTTTTCTATTATTCCGACTGATACCTTTGCGCCGAATTTAATAATCAGCGGTATAGCTTCTTTAAAAAAAATGCGGATTCTGGAATGTTTAGTGCCCCAAGTTGGACGAAAATCAGGACAAGTAACCTTGGATTCGAGTATGCGAATACTGCTCAAAGCCTCTTTTACTTCCTTTGTCCAGACCATCAAGTTTCGATTTGATATATGTTGTAATGATGCAAGACCATAGGACAAATTGTGCGGATAAAGATATGAATCATCTGTATAGTTGGAAAGAATGTGCGGCATTCGATATTGATCAGGTAGTGAAGCTTATATTGTGAAATGTTTTGATACTGGGTCAATATCCCGGATGGTTTCTAAAACCAGCTATTACTTTGGAATGCAAATATTATTGGTATTTATTTTTACCATACTTTTGCATTTAGGCACATTTGCCGGTCTTGATACTGATTTTCAGGCTTATGCCTTGTATTCCAAACTTATCTGGAATGGGCAGATACCCTATGTTGATTTTTTCTCACATAAACCCCCTCTTTATTTCTATCTGCTTTTACCGGGAAATATGACTGGCGGCAGTCTGTTTTCATTTTTTGCCGTTCACTTAATTTGTGTCAGCTTGTTAAATTGTTTAATATTTTATTATGCCGCGAATATGAGAAAGGAATATAGTTTAATTAGAGGGGTATATGCGTGGCTGTTTTTTAATATGATCACAGTAGTCCAGTTTTTTGGATATGGCAATCTGAATGGGAGTATAGTTTATGTTTCAATTGGTTTTAATCTGATTAGCTTTATTTTATTAGCAACAGTGAAGACGAATATTGAAGCAGGTCGGGATAATTTACTGTTGGTATTTTTTGCGGGTGTTTGCAGCGGATTGAGTTTTTTAACCCGGTTTGGAATGGCTCCCAATATTATATTTATTATGCTTTTAATGTATCTGATATTTCAAAAGAAATATTCAGGAAAAGATATTATTGCATTGACGGTTTGCTATGGTATTGGATTTTTTATACCCGTGGCTGTAATTCTATATGTTTTGGGCTTTCCTTTCAAAATAATATATGAACAATTAATCGTTTATAATTCTCTTTATTCTCATTTAGGCAAAAGCACATTTGCTTTATTGCAAATATTTGGCAGACCTTTAATATATGGAGTATATCTAATAAAATATGCAAAGCCGTTAATAATCATTTGCTTTCTGGCTCTTTCTTATTCTTTATATGCAAATAAAAAAGAGGATGGGAAGTTTGTCTTTATTAAAAATGCAAATCGGCTTTTTAAGAACTCGGTTGTTGTTTGGCTTGTTATTTATTTGTTAGCCGAGTTGTTCATGGTGGCATTACAGGGTACAGGCCTCAAACAATATCCTTTTTTTGCTGTTTTTGTTCCATTGTCTTTGCTTGCCGCCCTGTCATTGGAATATATTATAAAAATAAATAAAATATTATCAAGTCAATTTGTGTTCAGAATATTTGTAACACTTTTCTTAATACAGTTTGGAGTAGCTTTTTACCATGCCGGGGACCGCTTGGTCTCAGTCCTGAAGTGGCCTGAATCTCAATTGGCTAGTGAAATTAAGAGATATGCAAAAAACAATCACGATCTGTTTACCTTGAACTTTCAGGGGTATATCTATCTTGAAACAGGTTTGATTCCTCCGGTTACCCGAAACTGTTATATTGATTCGCATTGGAATTATTTTGATAAAAGACCTGACCTTGAACGTTATATCTGGCAAGGACTTGAGGATAATCTTCCAGCTGTGGTGACTAGAGCAGTGAAAAATACTATCCCGGATTCTGCAGTTTTGTTCATGTCACACTATCGTGAAGTTGGTGTTTATCCGACTAATTATAGCGGAGATACAATGTTGTATATCCGCAAAGAACTGTAAAGTTCAAAGCAAATTATACTTATGGAGGGCAAGATGAGTATTTTTATTATCGCTGAGATTGGCATCAATCATAATGGGGATGTCAATATAGCAAAAAAATTGATTGACGGGGCGTTTTTTGCCGGTTGTGATGCGGTGAAATTTCAAAAAAGGACTATCGAGAAGGTTTATTCCAAAGAAGAACTGGACAAGCCAAGAGAGAGCCCTTGGGGAACGACAAACTACGAACAAAAACTGGGACTGGAATTCGGTGAAAAAGAATACTTTGAAATCGATAGTTTTTGTAAGGAGAAGGGCATCGTCTGGTTTGCTTCTGCATGGGATGTTGAGAGCCAGCTTTTTGTGCAAAAATTCAATTTGAAATATAATAAAATCGCCTCGGCAATGCTGAATCACAAAAAACTGATAGAAACAGTAGCTAAGGAGAAGAAATACACTTTTATATCTACAGGCATGAGTACGATGGATGAAATTGAAAATGTAATTGAAATATTTAAAAGCCATCAATGTCCATTTGAGTTGATGCATTGTACCAGCACATATCCTATGCGTGTTGAGGATGCAAATTTGCTCATGATTCCGGAGCTGAAAAAGCGTTTTAACTGTAAGGTCGGCTATAGCGGGCATGAAGTTGGTTTAGCGGTAACAATGGGTGCGGTCGGATTGGGAGCCACCTCGGTCGAAAGACATATTGCTCTCGACAGGGCTATGTATGGTTCGGATCAGGCGGCATCCGTTGAAATAATGGGATTCCATCGGCTCGTTCAATACATACGAACGATAGAAAAAGCTTTCGGAAATGGTGTGAAACAAATTACACCTGAGGAAAAATCGATAAAACAAAAATTGGCAAGATCCGAAGATTACTCATGAAAGTCGTTGGGTTAATTCCGGCAAGAGGCGGCAGTAAAAGTATTCCTCATAAAAATATTATTCAACTCGGTGGCCATCCGCTGATTGCTTATTCAATAACGGCCTCAAAGTTATCCCAGCTGATAAATGAAACTGTTGTCAGTACCGATTCTGAACAAATAGCCGATATTGCAGTTGAATATGGTGCAGATGTTCCTTTTTTACGTCCGGCCGAAATCTCACAAGATGATTCACTGGATATTGAATTATTCAGACATTATCTGATGTATCTGGAGAAAAACTCAATTAAACTTCCTGATCTTATAGTGCATTTGCGTCCGACTACTCCTTTGCGCGATCCGGAAATCATTGATGCCGCAATACGTTATATGCTCGAAAACGAGAAACCCACAGCGCTTCGGTCTGCCCATAAAACCCATCTTACTCCATACAAAATGTTTTACATGGAAGAAGAGTTTATGATTCCTTTTTTAAAATACGAAGGAATAAAAGAATCTTATAATCTGCCGCGTCAATTTTTTAAGGATTGTTATTTGCCAAATGGTTATGTTGATATTGTAAGGCCCTCGATAATTAATAATTCGGGAATGCTTCATGGTGAAAGGATTAAATTGTGGCCAACAGAGCCGGTTCCAGATATAGATGTTTTCAATGATTTAGATTCAGCTCGAATAGTTTTAAAAGACAAGGATTATTTGCAAATCAGAAAATATTTGGAAAGCTGCCCATGACTGATTATTTAAAAACGATATATTTCAGAGAGGAAATGGGGATTAATGATTATCCTCAACTAATGTGTAACCACATAGCAAAGGTATGTTTTGGAAAAAATGTAAATGGTAAAAAGATTCTTGATATAGGATGTGGTAAGGGGAATCATTTGACCGGTTTTTCGAGATGCGGCATGGAAGCCTATGGTCTGGACAAAAGAGATGAATGCATTGAATCAGGAAGAGATTTCAAAGTTGAATATTGTGATATTGAAAATGAGCCCTTCCCCTTTGAAGGTAATTATTTTGATTATATATTTTCAAAGTCAGTTCTGGAACATGTCTGGAACACGGATAATTTTTTGCAACAGAGTCTTCACGTCTTAAAGCCTGGCGGAATGGCCGTATTTATGACACCGGATTGGAGAAGTCAATGCAGTTTTTTCTGGGATGATTATACCCATGTCAAGGCCTTTACTCGCAAGTCATTACAAAACGCGATGATCATCAATGGCTACAGTAATGTAGATTGTTCATACTTTCTTCAATTACCTGTCGTGTGGAAATATCCTTGGTTTGAATTCGTGACCAAAGTTATTGCTTTGTTACCTGAATGTTTTAAATGGAAAGACAAAAACGAAAGCCAACACCGGGCGTTAATACGGTTTTCAAAAGAAAAAATGCTTCTTTCGACAGGAAAAAAGCCAAATGGTTGATTTTGGTATTATGCAAGGCAGGATTTTGCCTGAAGATTTAAACTTGCTTCAGGTATTTCCCCGGTCACAGTGGGAAAACGAGATGGTGAATGCAAGGGAGCTTGGTTTCGATACTGTTGAATTGCTATATGATAAATCCATGATACTTCGAAATTTACTTGAAGTACCTGAAAACTTAGAAAAGCTGGGCATTTTAAAAAAAGGTTCAATTAATAATGCCAGGATTTTGTCAAAATCCATCTGTCTGGACTATTTAACAGAACTGTCGATCTTTGATTCTTCTCAAAAAAAAATGTTTTGGGGTTCCATTATCGGCCTAACAAAACAACTTGCAGGGACAACGATTAGTATTTTCGTGATCCCTTTTTTAGAAAAAAACAATCTGTCATCGGCTGCACAATTAGACAAATTAGTTAGCTTGTTGGATAGCCTGAATATAGACAAGATAGGAGGCCAATTTGGAATCAAATACTGTCTTGAGCTAAACCTTCCTGCTTCAGTTATTAAAAATGCTTTCGATCAGTCCGGTTTCAAAAATATAAAGCTTTGTTATGATACTGGTAATGCACGTTCTCAAGGTTATCTGCCGGAAGTTGAGATTGATAACCTCGGAGACGTTATTTATCATGTTCATATAAAAGACAGAAGCGTCGGGGGGCCGAACGTTATGCTCGGTAAAGGTGATGTCGATTTTGAAGCTGGCTTCAAATCATTTGAACGAATAGGATATGATGGATTGATGGTACTTGAAACTCCATATTCAATATCCCCCGCTAAAGAAGCTCAAACGAATTTAAGTTATATAAAACAATATATCGCCAAAAAAAATGAGTAACAGAACCTGCCGGAAACTGACAAAATTATATGAAAACATTATTTATTGGTTTAGGTTCCATCGGTCAGCGACATCTTAATAACCTATTTATGCTATTAGGAAAAGATGTCGAAGTCTTTGCATATCGCAAAACCCATCATAACAGGGTGTTTGTTGACGGAGAATCCCGTGAAGTGAAATCTTTACAGGAATATTACAACTATATTCCTGTTGATAGTTTTTACGATGGTCTGGATAAGAATCCTGAAGCTGTATTCATAACAAACCCCAGTTCAGAACATATAAACATGATGATCCCGGCAGCAGAAAAAGGCTGTCATATATTTGTTGAAAAACCTCTCTCCAATTCAATGGAGGGTGTTGATAAAATCGAAAGCCTGACTGAGTCCAAAGGGCTGTCTGTAATGGTGGGTTTCCAGACCCGTTTCAATCCATGTTATAAAATTGTTAATAAAATATTGCGGCAGAATAAATTCGGCAAGGTTGTTTCAGCGCATTTTGAATGGGGTACTTATCTTCCCTCCCATCATCCTTATGAGGATTATCGACAAAGCTATGCGGCCCGAAAAGATCTTGGCGGCGGGGTTGTTTTGGGCCTCATGCATGAGCTTGATATGATTTGCAGTTTTTGGGGACAACCGCAAAATATTTCAGTAATAGGAGGGCGTCTTGGCCTTTTTGAAATTGATGTTGAAGATACTGTGAGTGTTCTTATGGAATATCGCAAAGAAAATTATTCTTTTCCGGTATCTTTATTTCTTTCTTATGCGCAGACAAAAGAAAACCGCTGGTTTCGGATTCAGTTTGAAAAAGCCACTCTTTTTTGCAACCTAACGGAAAGTAATTTGCGGATTTTCGGTCAGCTGGGGGAAATGATTGAGGAATATATTTTTCATGATTTTCAGCGTAATACGCTTTTTGTGGAAGAGTTGAAAGAATTTATTACTGCGATTAAAGATCGTCGTGACCCGCAGGTTACACTTTATGATGGTGTTGAAAGCCTGAAACTTGCATTAAAAATAAAGGCGAATATTAATGAATAACTTGCATAGACAGTTTGCTCTCAATGGTAAAATTGCGGTTATAACCGGAGGCGGGGGGCTTTTGGGTGCTCAGCATGCAGAAGCTATTGCACAAGCCGGCGGTGTTCCGGTATTGTGGGATATCAGGGATAAGGAAATTAATCAAATATCCAAAAAAATTAAAAATATGTATAAAATTCCCTGTTCCGGTATGCAGATTGATATTACCGACCCTGCTGAGGTGGAAACCGGACTGAAACATATTTTGGATTCGTTTAAACGGATTGATATTCTGATAAATAATGCATCTAATAATCCTAAAATATCCGGGCTGAATGCAAGCCGGATCGAAAACTTCTCTCTTGATTCCTGGATGGACGATCTCAATGTGGGCTTAACAGGTGCTTTTATTTGCAGTAAAGCAATCGGTTCATATATGGCAAGGCATCGGGGTGGGGTAATTTTAAATATATCTTCCGATTTGGGTGTTATCGCGCCTGATCAGAGAATATACAGGAAAGAAGGACTTGCAGATGATGAGCAGCCCGTAAAACCGGTTACATATTCTGTTGTAAAACACGGTATTATCGGTCTGACAAAATATCTGGCAACATACTGGGCAGAAAAGAATATTAGGGTTAATTCCATATCTCCGGGAGGAGTTTATGATAATCAACCGGATGAATTTGTTCAAAAACTCATTAAAAGAATTCCGATCGGGCGAATGGCGAATGCTGATGAATATCGTGCCGCTATTGTTTTTTTGGTATCAGATGCGTCATCTTATATGACAGGAGGCAACCTGATTATTGATGGGGGGAGAACTTGCTGGTAACTAATCAAATTAATTTATTATTTGATATTACGGAATATTAAAATAATGACCGAACCGGCATTTGTAAAAAGTATCAGAAAGCTGTTTGTTCCGTATATGCTGCGTCCATTGGCCCTTTGCGGTATCCTGGCCTTGGATAATTATCGAAAATTAGCGGCATTCAAAGGCAAACATAACGGGCGGCGATGTTTCATTATCGGTAACGGACCCAGTCTTGAAATCAAGGACCTTGAAAGATTAGAAAATGAAATAACATTTGCGTCGAACAAGATATATCTTGCATTTGATCAGACACAATGGAGACCAACATATTATTCGGCAGTTGACAAGCTGATTATCAACCGGGAATATAAAAAATTAAATGAGCTGAATAAGATCACAACATTTTTTCCTTATTTTTTTCAAAAATATGATGTTCATTTTGACAATTCGATCTATTTCTATTTTATCCATAAAGAATTTTATCCAGATCTGCCGCTTTTTGGCATTAATCCTATTTACAGGCTGTTCAGTGGACATACGGTAACCTATATTTTATTGCAGCTTGCAGTTTATATGGGAATAAAAGAGATTTATCTTATAGGGGTCGATTATTGTTATAATATTTATCAGCAGGACTATAGTGATAATGAAAAGATTCTTGTATCCGACGGTACTGTATCCCATTTTCATCCGGAGTATGTAAAAAGCGGCGACAAAGTGTTTCAGCCGAATCTTCATTTGCATGAGAAAGCTTACATATCTGCCGGTCATGCGTTAGAAAAAAGCGGCGGCAGGATTTTCAATGCAACTCGGGGAGGTAAACTGGATCTGTTTCCCAGGGTTGATTTCGATAAGATAATTTATGCAGGTGGCAAGTAAATATCTATGCCTGATAAAAAAATTTTAATAATCGGCGCCGGACCGGCAGGTTCAACTTCGGCAAGAATATTTGCTGAGGCAGGGTGGACGGTTGATATATTTGAAAAGCGCCATCATATAGCTGGTAACTGCTACGATGAACTTGACGAAAACGGTGTACTTGTACACAGATACGGGCCGCACTATTTTCGTAGCAATCAGATCGAACTGTTAAAATGGCTCGGTAAATTTACCGACTGGATTCCCGGAAGATATTATGTGCGGGCCAAGGTCAAAAATGCCTTGATACCTGTGCCGATCAGCCTCGCAACCATTACCGCTCTTAAAGGAAAAGCGTACTCTGCGGAAGCGTTCGAAAAATATCTTCAACACGAGCGTATTTCCTTTTCGAGCCCGCAAAACGCAGAAGAACAGTGTTTGGCCCAGGTCGGGAGGGAACTGTACGAAACGCTCTTTAAAGGGTATACAAGCAAACAATGGGGCGTTGAACCCACAAAGTTGAGTCCTGACATTACTGCGCGAATTCCGCTTAGATTTGATTGGGACGAAAGATATGCATCTGAAAAATATCAGGTAATGCCCAAAGATGGTTACACGGCAATGTTTCATAAAATGCTTGAACATTCAAATATCAATGTTGAGTTAAATTCTTTGTTGTGTCCTTCGGATATAAAAAGAAGAAGAGAAGAATATGACTATACCTTTTACTCCGGGCCGGTCGATACCTTCTTTGATTTGAAACACGGCAAGCTGGGATATCGTTCATTAAGGTTCGAATGGCATTATTATAATGAAAGTTATGTACAGCCCTGTGTCCAGATAAATTATCCGAATGATTTTGAGTATACCCGCACCGTTGAAGCAAAACATGTTACGGCGCAAAAATGCGACGGAACGACGGTATCCCATGAATACCCGCAAGCTGAAGGGGAACCATTTTATCCACTGCTGACTCGGGAAAATCTGGAGCGATATGCAAAATACCGGATTCTGGCCGATAAGGAATCAAATAGTGACCGGCCTATTATTTTTTTAGGCAGATTGGCGGAATTCAAATATTATAATATGGATCATGTCATTTTGTGGGCAATGGAAACGGCTAACCGCATTCTGAGGCATGAGCAGGGAAGGATTTGAAAGCCATGCAATCAGAAGCAGGCGGACAAACTTCTAATCTGCTTGATCCGGCGGTGGTCGCAGCTGTTGTCGTTACATATAACCGTTCAAAATTACTTGTGGATTGTCTTGATCATTTGTTAAAACAGAGCCGTCCTGTGGATCGAATCATTGTTGTCGATAATGGTTCGACGGATGGAACCTGCGAAATTTTAAATCAAAAGGGGTTTTTGGCAAATCCTGTGCTTGACTATTTATCCCTTGGAAAGAATTACGGTAACTCCGGCGGTTTATTCAGAGGTATAAGTCATGCTTTAAATGAAAAACCCGACTGGATATGGGTGATGGATGATGATGCAAATCCTGACGGGTACGCTTTGCAGAGGATACTGGAAAATGATGTTTTACAGAAAAATATCTATGGGTCTGCTGCAATCGGCTCCGGAAAAAGCATAAAAAAGCTCTGTTTTCCTGCTAAAACAGTGAATCGCCTTAAAAACAAATATATAGAACATCATGAAGAGCTGAATGACATTGAAGAAGTCGAATGGATACCATTTCTAGGGTTTTTTATCCACTCGGAAATGATTCGGCGGATAGGCTTGCCTGATCCGGATTTGTTTATCCTAAATGATGATGTGGAGTATTCTGAGCGGGCCAAAAAATGCGGAGCTAATATCTACATTGTAAAAAGCAGTATTATTTATCATCCATACCAGCAGACCGTCTCACTGAATATATTGGGAAGAAAAGTATATTACCGTAGTATGCCACCTTGGAAAGCGTATTATGGAGCCCGCAACAAAGTTATCGTTGCGAAAAAATACTATGGAAAATTATTATGGCTTCAAACTATTCCAGGTATTTTTTTCAGATCACTATTGGGGTTTTTGTACGAACCTAAATGCTTTTCGTTTTTTTTTGCTCATATCATCGGAATTTATGATGGATTGCGTGGAAATAAAGGAGTAAGATTTATGCCTGAAATCACAACTTCTCCCCCAACACATAAAACAAATGACTCATAGGCAGTTTGAGAACTCCTTTCCTAAACAACATATCCCATTTACCTAATGCCTTCATCATACAGGCATTCTTATATACCTTTCCGGATTCATTACATTGAAATTTCATGTATTATTAATCCTTCTTTCTTAGCCGCCTTATTTAGAGTTTTGTCAAAACATGAGAAAAATATTTCTATGCCGTTGCTTTGATCTTTCAATATCAGCGAAGATGCCAGATGAACAGCGTCATATCCTTTCAATTCATGCCTGAAAATTAATTCTCTGGTATTTGAGATCAATATTTCGTTTGGTTTAATCCAACGAAAGTCATGCCAAATCCGCAAAAACTCTCCTTGAACAATCTCTATGTCGTATTTTGAACATCGTTTTTCTTTCCATGCACGTCTGAAGGCAGAAAATACTTCCGGATATGAAATTAATGAGGTAAAAGCCATATCCGTTTCATCTTTAAGCGAGCGTGAAATTTCGGCATATGGTTCGTCAAAAAACCATTTTACTATGCTGCTGCTGTCAAAATAGGAAATCATTTACGATCCTGTGTAATTAAGTCGGAAACAGGCATATCAGGAATTTTGTTCTTAACACTCTTTATGAAGCCAATATTGCCATTGCCGCCCCCTAACACACCTTTATTTTTTAGGTTATTTAATAACATTTGTTCACTGGGGGTTACCAGCGGCTTAAGCTCTGCAACAGCTTTTCCGTGTCGCATGATTTTTATTATCTCCCCATTTTCCACTTTCTTAAGGATGATGCTGAGACTGTCTCTAAGTTCTTTAACGCCTACATTTTCCATGGTTGAATACTCCTGATTATGTACATGTTTGATTTTGATAATAGCCATTATTTTAAATTGTGTCAAATAGTATAAAATTATCTTTTGTTGACAGTAATAAATATTGCAATTAATAATAAGATTAACAGCATTTATGGAGAATGACAGCATGATTACTGATAATGTGACGGTTTCAAACAGAGGATATATTATTCTACCTGCACGCATTCGAAAAGAGATGAATATAAAATCAGGCACAAAAATCCTGTTAAGCAGGGAAGATAATAAAATTATTCTCCAGCCTGTTTCATCTTTCACGGAAAAACTGTCAGGATTAACAACAGGCAGTTTTGGAGAAAATGCGGGTGATATAAAAGAATATATAGATAAAGAAAGAAAAGACAGGTCAGTGTGATAAAATCCACCTTTCTGGAAAAGTCTGTATCAGGCAAATGCATATTGGTGGATACAAATATTATCTTATATTTGAAATAGTTATTGCATCAGGAATTATAAATAGCGTTGATCTTATAATATCCAATGATATTCATTTTAAAAAGGCTTTAACAGGAGACTTTGTTTTAACTTTTGATGAATAACGTTTGATTATAATCACTTCTCCCCCAGCACATAAAATAAATGACTCATAGGCAGCTTGAAAACTCCCCTCCTGAAAGCCATATCCCATTTGCCTAATGCCTTCATCCAGCCCGGATATATTCCTGTACTTACATATTCAATAAAAGGTACTTCCCAAACCGGTTTTTCTTTTGGTGGTTCTTCATTTTTACTTCCGAATCTTTTGTGAAGTCTTATGTCTCTTGGGCCGCTTGGGTCAGGCCATCCAGGGGTATCGATAGCGCCATATTCAATAACATTTATTCCGGTTTCTTTGAAAAGTTTTTTTACTTTAGTAATATGATTGTACTTTACTTGTCCATGTGTCCAAGGGAACCCGAATACTTTGTGAATTAGCCTGTGCCAGGGGTATCCGGGCTGAAAATTATTGCAGGTTACAAGAAGAATATATTTTTTTGAAATCCGTTTCATTTCAACAAGATATTTTGGCGGATTATCAATTTCTGTCCATGTGACGAAATTCCAGGAAAGATCAAACTGGTTATCTTGAAAGTCTGTATTATAAACATCTATATTTGAAACCGGTTCAACTTTATTTTTTATTCCTATTTTTTCCCATCCATAAAGCATATCAGATTCGGGGTTCACGAGCGTCACCTTGCAACCAGCAAGTCCAAAACCTATTGAATACAAAGATCCTGCTGCTTTTGCACCATGACTCGGCATTTCAAGTACGGTTTTTAAGTTAAATTGCTTTGCAAAGATTTTGTGCAGATTCAGCAGTACATATCTGTCGTAGGTTACCCCGAATACTTCTATTTCCTTTCCCACTTTATATCCACCCCTTTTTTTTATACCAATCCACAGTATCTTTAATTCCATCATAAGGGCTTATTATAGGATTAAACCCCAGCTCTTTTTGTGCCTTTTCAATTGAAAAAACCCTGTCTGCCAAAGTAGATTCTATATTTTTTCTGGAAACCGGAGGTGTTTTCCCAAAAAGTGAAAATGTCTTTTCGGCAAATAAAGCTCCTGCTAATGCCAACCATTCCGGAATATACAATACAGTTTTACGAATACCCAGTGCTTGCTGAATAGTTTTACGTATGTTGTCAAACTCTTCGGATTGTGGATTTGTTATCAGATAAATTTCTCCCGGCATGCCTTTTTCTACTGCTGCCAGAATTCCTTCCACGGCATCTTCAACATGTATAAGCGGAGTCAGCTTGGCTTTTTTGCCAACTTTCGGGAACAACCCCTTTTTTGCCATGCGGATAAGTTTTAACATGTCTCTTTTATCGCCAGGGCCGTACACCATAGAAAATCTTATTATGATAGCAGGCAGCTTTTCTTGCTTAAACATGCGCAGAACTTCTTTTTCAGCTTTTAATTTGCTTCTGCCATAAGGATGATGAGGGTAGCATTCGCTTTTTTCTGTTGCAGGAATATCCTGGCTTATTCCCATAGCGGCAACTGAGCTGCAATGCACGATCTTGTTAATACCTGCCGACAGAGCTGCTTTCATGATGTTTGAAGTTCCCCGTACATTTACTTCATCGAACATGGCTTCGCTTACTGTAAAATTATTCATATGACCTATTGTTGCCATATGAATGAGGCAATCCATACCCTCGGTGATATAATATAGAGTCGCAGGGTCAGTAATGTCACCAGTAACATATTCAACATCAAAATCTTTCAGGGCATCGGTATTACTTCCTTTTCGAATAAGACATCTGCAGGTATGGCCAAGAGAAGTCAATTTTCGAATAAGATAAGGTCCTATAAAACCGGTTGTACCGGTTATTAAATATCGCACATCAAGCCTTTTAATTTATCATTTTATACAGTACTTTAAACATGGTAGGTACGTTCATAAGCATATTTGAATATGTCTGATTTGCAAGAGGACAGTTGCATGTTCCGTTATATATTTCTTTTCGGGCAGTATCCGCCTGACTACTGTTCCAAAGGTCTATAAAGCTATAATTATAATCACGCAAATTTCCCATAGATTTCTGATTTGCAAGGGTACAACAGGCCCAGATATCGCCGTATGGGGATAAATGGGCATTGGAAATACCCGCATAACAGGGAATAACCTGACGCTTTTCTTTAAGGATTTGAATAGCAAGAGAATAATACACAAGACGAAAAGCATTAGTAATGCGAAGAAAGAACAAACGGTTTTTCATGTTGGCTTTGATGTGAGACACAAAGTGCTCTATCGCCTTTTCGTAATCTTCAACCTTCGGTGTTATAGCGTTTTGTGTATTAAACATTTCAAATCGCTGTTCTGCAATTTCATTTCTATAGCTATCAACACCAAGCGATGTTACAAAAGCAGAGATTTCTTCTATGTCATTAACGTTCCATTTTGATATAACGGTGCCAAGCTCTGCATGAAAGTTAGGAAAATCAGGCTGCATGGATTTAAGTTTATTAAACAATTCCATAACTTTTTCAAAATTACCTTTTACCCCTCGGATTTTGTCATGCTTATCCCCTATATGATCCAGGCTCGGTTTAACAGTCAGATGGGTGTTTGGAAACTCTGATTTTAGAAAATCAATAATTTGACGTGTTTTATTATATGCGGGTTCAACATCTATAGCATTTGTAGGTATATGAATAATGCCCGGAGATAAGTATTTGCAGGCAAGCTTTATAATTTCAGTAATATCAGGCCGTAAAAAGGGTTCGCCTCCGCTGATATTAAATATATAGACATGTCCCATCGAACAAAATATTTTTTCAATTTCATCAATTGTTAATTCTTCTTTTAGTTTTTCTGGATCTTTTTCATATACAGCCCAGATATTGCAGGTGCGGCAACGGGACTGGCACATATTAGTGACGGAAAATGTAAGATTTAAGGGCAAACCGCAAGATATGATACTCTTTCTTGCCAGGTGATATCGCATAATCTTTGGAATTACTTCTTTAAGATAGCTCACTTTTATGCCCCATCAAAGCTTTTTTATAAATCCAATACTTGATTATAAATAGAATAAGTTTTTTTTGCTATCGCAGGCCAAGATAGCTTTTCAATAATAGTATCTGATGCATCCGTCATGGCTTTTAATTGAATTGGATCATTTATGCATTCAATGATTGCAGATGCAAGAGAAGACTCATCGTTTGGACTGACAATAAAACGCCTATCGCAAACAAGATCAGGCAATCCGCCTACATCTGTTACAATTAATGGTTTGCGGAAAGAAACCGCTGTAGCCCCCACACCGCTTTGGCTGTCAAAATGGTGGTATGGCAGAATTACTATATCTGATGCCGTAAAATATCTATATACTTCACCGGAAGGTATATAATCAAGATAAGTTGAAACATGTTCTTCTATATTAAGCTCCTTTATCAAATTCTGATAAGGGTCCCACTTCTCCCATAGCTTGCCTGCTATCAAAAGACGGGAATCGGGTGCTTTTGCTATAACTTGTGCAAATGCTTTAAGAGCCGTATCAACTCCTTTATATGGACGGATAGTGCCAAAAAGAAGAATGATTTTATCATTTGTATTAAATCCCATTTCTTTTCGGATCTCTTCTCTGTTTATGTTATGCTTTACATGGAAATCCAAAGAGCCATGAGGTATAAGACTCAGTTTATCGGGCGAAGTCCCGTATTCGGTAATCATCTGCTCTTTATTTTTTGCGGTATGAACGATTAGATGGTCTGCAAGCTTGAACAGTAAACCCGAAAACATTTTATATGTATATGATTTCTCATGGTCTAAAACATTATGAACCGTGATTACTATGGGACGGCATCGTATTTTAAAGAAAGTAAGTATTATTAAATAGACAGGGAAAAGCGGCAGGCTCCACCACTGTGCATGCAATAAATCACCATTGCCGAACATCCCTTCTTTTAGCCAGGTTAACGGATTATACCAGGTTAGTCTGCGTTTTATTTTAAGATTCGGATGGTGTGGAACCGGGAATGTATTGTCTTCTTTAAGCTCACCTCCAGGGTACATGAACGCGGGATATAGTTTTTTAAATGATATAAATTCAATATCAGTCAGGTCCGCAATAGATAAAGCAAGTTCCAGACAATAACTGCTAAGTCCTCGAAGCGGGGGAAAGGAACCCAGCATCGCAATTTTTAAATTGTCTGGGCTTTTCTCACTTATCATCAATTTTGTCGAAGGACTTTGCATAATTCCTCTTATTGGAGCCACTTTCAAAACGTTTCAGTTTGGTCAAGCTCAAGGCGGGAGAAAATTTCAACCACAGGAATACATTGAGTATTTCGAGGATTTAAATTTGAGCCCAACGCAGAGATCGGCCAAAATAGGGCGTTTTGAAACTGGCTCATTGGTTATAACCTGATAAGTACTTTGGCAAACCACAAGAAAATTTAATTCAATATAACCTTTTTTAATGTTTTATGCAAAGCTTACCGCCAATATATTTATTTAAGCATTGTCAGAAATAATCCGGCGGCTATTGCCGTGCCTATTACCCCTGCAACATTAGGTCCCATGGCATGCATCAATAGAAAATTTTGCTTATTGGCTTTTTGTCCCTCTATTTGCGATACCCTGGCCGCCATAGGAACAGCTGAAACACCAGCAGAACCTATAAGGGGGTTGATTTTTTCTTTTAAGAAAAGATTCATGACCTTAGCCATTATTATTCCGCTTGCAGTACCGAAAGCAAAAGCGGCAAGTCCTAATAAGAAGATAAAAATAGGTTGGGGTTTAAGGAAAGCTTCAGCATTCATTGTGGCACCAATTGCTAAGCCAAGAAATATAGTAACAATATTTAAAAGCTCATTTTGTGCTACATGGCTTAATCTTTCAACAACTCCGCTTTCTTTGAAAAGATTTCCAAGAAACATCATACCTATTAAGGGAGTTGCAGCAGGAACGAGCATACAGATAAGAACTGTACCCATTAAAGGGAAAATGATTTTTTCTGTTTTTGAAACAGGCCGCATTTGTTTCATTTTGATTTTTCGCTCTTCCTTGGTGGTAAGCAGTCTCATAATGGGAGGCTGAATCAGAGGCACCATTGCCATGTAGGAATATGCAGCCAAAGCATTTGCGCCCAACAATTGCGGAGCCAGTTTTGAAGTAAGATATATGCATGTAGGTCCGTCAGCGCCACCTATAATGCCTATAGATGCGGCTTCCTGTAAGTTGAATCCGAAAATTATCGCTCCGAAAAAAGCTATGTATACTCCAAATTGGGCAGCAGCGCCCAAAAGCAAAGTTTTAGGGTTTGCTATCAAAGGCCCGAAATCAGTAAGCGCACCAACACCCATAAAAATCAAACACGGGATAATCTCAGTAGCTATACCGAAGTCATAAAACCATTTAACAAGATCTCTTTGCAGGCCTTCAGCTCCCTCAGTCATTCCCATTATCGGTGCTAACGGAAGATTAACAAGAAGTATTCCAAAACCGATAGGCAACAAAAGAAGCGGTTCAAATTCTTTTTTTATGGCAAGATAAATAAAGGAAAAGGCAATGATCCACATTATTACGTGGCCGATTTGCAAATGAAGAAAACCTGTATTAAATATAATCTGATTCAATAAAGAAAAATTTTCAGCCATTTTTTTCACTGCCTTTCAGTCTCAGGATTGCAGCACTCATTAGTTTGATACAAAACATTAATATAATTAAACTGGTACATACTGTGCCAAAGCCATATATAAAAATCCTGATTGCGGATACCCAAATATTTTCAGCCATAAAAATATCTCCTTAAAAAATGATACTGAAACCTGTTACAGATGCAAAATATATAAATTACAAAAATCAGCTAAATGCAGCTGATTTTTGTAATTTATTAAAACAGTAAATATTAATACCTTTATGAAATACACTTTATTTGTCGTTTATTCCAAGACAATTAATATTTGGTCTACTTCAACCCCGTCCTTTTTTTTAATCTTAATTTCCTTTACCGTTCCGTTTGACGGGGCATATATAGGGTTTTCCATTTTCATCGCTTCGAGAATTAAAAGCTCGTCATCTTCAGCTACCTTATCGCCTTCCTTAACCAATATCTCCAGAATAACTCCTTGCATCGGAGACCGCACTTCCTGACTCATTTTTTTACCTCCAGCGTTTTTTGATCATTTAAATAACAAAATGATACTATTGTTCATATTATATATAAAAAAGAGTAAAAAAATCGGCTTTCCAACCGGGCCGATTACTCCGGTAATTCTTAGGTATTTATAATATATTAAAATAATTATATATCAAGTATTGCTCTCAGGAACTTGGCTAATGTTACCATATATCCTATCAGCATATAAATTTCAATATCATGTTTGATTAACGCCTGTATATTGTTTGAAGTAATGCATGGCTATGTAAAAACGATGTTTCTAAATCATGCAAACATGTAATAATGCCAGGCAAAAAATACAAAAATATCAATAAATAATATCAGTTACAAGCCCAATCTTAAGTTTTAAATTAAAGCAAAAAACATGCCCATGATCCGGTAATAAACTTTTGTGATTATAAAATTTCACGACTATTTTGAAATATAAATAAATTTATCAGCCATATATCATAAATTGATAAGAAAACAAGCAAACAATCGGCCTCATACTCTATGATATTTAACTTATTGTTAAAAAAAATAATATTTTACTTATGAATAACAATAATACTGCTTTTTAGATAGCTTCATATCATTGCAGTCCAAAATTGCTGTTTCCCTTTCGTTTATTTCTATTACTGTTGGCGGAGGTAGCGCATTTCGCACTGAATCAAAAACACTTGCCATTGGAATATAAAAAATACGATTTAACGAAAAGCATAACCGATATACAGCCGTTGCGGGACACAGATGGTGGAATTGCGTATGAAGTTAAAGTTATTCTAATTGCTTCAAATTAAACCACGGACTATGCCCGTGCGATTCTAAAAGGTTTGACCGTTCCGGCGGGGAAGAAAATAAAGGATAGGTATTCCCTATGCAAAGCTTCCAAAAGGGACAGAATGTAACATACTATTGAGCCAGTTTCAAAACACCCCATTTTGGCCGATCTCTGCGTTGGGCTCAAATTTCAATCCTCGACAGGCTGTTACAGAATGCCGATATTACCCTTTTCGAGGTTGTAACTCATTGATTTTATTGACTCTCAATTTTGAAAAAAGTGGTTCTGCAACAGCCTGTCGAAATACTCAATGTATTCCTGCGGTTGAAATTTTCGCCCGCCTTGAGCTTGACCAAACTGAAACGTTTTGAAAGTGGCTCTATTAGGTGATTTTTCTGTCTCTATCACGATGTTTCAGCAAACTTTGCCATGTCCCTAAAGCTGACCCAAAATTACATTCACCGAGAATTGCTGGTTGTCGAGAAATTTTGCTTGACTTTATAGCCGTTCTTTATTAGATAATCAATTCTTTAAAAGACTGATCCCCAGTAGCTCAGCAGGTAGAGCAAGTGGCTGTTAACCACTTTGTCCGCGGTTCGAGTCCGTGCTGGGGAGCCAAAAATTATAGCCCGTTCATTAATTGAGCGGGCTTTTTTATTGGATTTTATCATGTGATACGTATGTATTAGTAATAGTTACGGTTTATGGATAACTTATGTTTTCGGAAATGCGTTCAATCCCATAAGGATGTATTGAAAAACCAAAATGGCTGAAGACGGAAATCGATACGAATTCAAATTCCCGTCTTTTTTGTTTTATACTTCTTTAGCAGATGCGTTTTCAGAACATAATCCGCGAGATGCTTTTTCCCAATCTTCTACTTCCTCACCTTCTTCGATTTCTTCCCACCCTGTAATCATGGCCTTTATATGTGCAAAAATTGAGTGGCCGGTTGTTGTCATATATACATGTACAACGATAAACGCGAGGATGGAGAATGCTCCGGCCAGATGAATCAGCGCCACAACGTTTAAAGAAAGAAAATCAAGCCCCCAACTCTCCCAGGAATTATATGTCCAGTAGAAAATTCCCGTGAACATCTGGATGGGCAAAAGCATTGCTGCCAGGGAGAGATAGGTCAGTCGTTGTAATGGATTGTGCTTGGCGCCTTTTCGTTTCGGCACCGGGTGCGATTCGCCTTTAAAAATACCAAAACCGTAATAATGTATGACCTCCAACAACTTTTTTGTGGTGGGAATATACTGTTTCCATTCACCGGTCGTAAATATCCAGAACACAAAAAATGCAAAAGCAATCAGCCAGGTAATACCAAGGAAATTATGCACCTCGACCGCCTGTTCAAAGCCCATCAGCGAGTAAACCCCGTGGATTTCAAAACCTGTTATAAGAAGCAAAAAAATCAGAAGCATTTGCAGCCAGTGCCAGAAACGCTCGTAGCGGGTGTACAGATAGGTGGTTATCAGTTTTATTGAATGCATCGATTACTCCTCCTTCTTACGGCCATTGGTAAAGATCCTGCCCAGAGCGTGGAGAACAATACCACCAAATGAGCATAGAACAATGGCCCATCCGGCAAAGTCGATAATATTGACTTTGTCGCGCCCCGGCATATAAAATCCTGCCAGATTGGCCAGACGGCTGTCAGACCGTGTGTGACACTGACTGCATTTCAGCGCTTCTTCCCTGGGAGACACCATATGGGTGCTTGGAAAAACATAGGCGGTTTCTACAAAGTCAATTTTGCCGCTAAATGGCAGATCCAGATATTTTGCGCCACGCTGGATTGAATCCTGCCAGTCAAAAGTGGTCCAGTATCCATGTTCTCCGGATAAAAGCGGCGTTGTCATTGTTTTGTTTACCGTGTCATAGGGCTGTTTGCCCGAATGAATATTAAAGGGGAAAATACGTGCGTTTTTATCATTACGATTTCCATTCGGCCAGGCCAGTTTGACTATCTTACTCGGATCAATCATATCTTTGGCTGTGACCCCTTTGATGGAACCGTTGAACCACAGATATTTTGGAACCACATTTTTTTCCCATTTTGTATCTCCTTTGGTCGTTTGATATACCGGCTTTCCGAAAGGACCGTTTACATCATAAGGCTTCCCGTCTTTTTTCTTACCTGCCTTGGACCAGTCCCACCATCTTTGAACAGGTAAAACTTTTGCAATTACAGGAACATGACAGGCCTGACATGCAACCTTGTCCGTATGGTCATTCATTTTACTGCTTGACGCATGAGGTTTGTCACTGTGACAGGATTCACACATGATTTTAGGCTCAAGATCGTGCTCAAGAAGGCTGTGACGTGTTTCAGAAGCTGGTGTTCCGTAAATCCTTCCTGCAACATGGTGTGCAATTGTTGTATGGCATCTGGTACACTCAAAATCCTGGCCGTCATATCCCATATGAACATCGAGTTCTTTGTTGGGATTAATTAAAGAAGGATCCAAATCACCATGCTTAACTCCATCTCCGCCTCCACCGGAAAAATGACAGGAACCGCAGTTTTTACGAGTTGGGCGTCCGATACTCTGGACAACTTCGTGGATTTCAGCCTGAGCGTCTTTTGCAAGAGCATTTTCTTCCGGATCTTTTGACTCAGCAAAATACTTATAATCTCCCAAAACCTCTTCCCAGTTGATTTTTTTCCGGCCGTGACATTTCAGGCAATCGATTTCAGCTTTTTTGCCTTCCTCATTCCATCCGATGTGACATTCGTTGCAGTGATGATCATTCATTGCATTGGCTGAAATACAAAAATTGTTTACCGAATATCCGGCCTTGCCCATTTGATTATCCTTTGGTGAATTGGGATCAAGCCACGTCCAGTGAAGCGTTTTTTTCAACTGCTTGGCCGCCTCAGTATGGCACGAAAGGCAGGCTTTACTGATTTCGGGTCCTGAAGTAAAATTTTGATTCAATGCTTTGAACTGTGAGTGATCGGCTGTGGTAGTATTCTTTGCTTCTTTAACTACCTGCCGGGCAAGTTCCAAACCGGGTGCATCCTGATCCTGATTTGCAAATAAAAGTGTAGACGCAAAAAACAGGAAACATATCCACAGAAAGTATAATACATAACGTTTGTGTGTTAATTTAAACATCATCATAGTATATCCATTTTTTTATTGCTGCCAAGGCGCAACAGACACAAATAAAGAAGTAGAAAATATGTCTTTGCGCCTTTAAGCATTCATATCAAATAAATCTACTTGCATTTTGCCGGGGACGGAGAATCTGCCGCATGTTCATATAAATACGAATAAATGTCGTTCAAATCTTTTTCTGACAATTTGCTCCATTCTTCACTGCATTTAAACTGATCAAAATCTTTTTTTTCGAAAGTCCGCTTCCATTGGGCCTGTGTTTTTGAATCAGGACTCAATAGCGGTTTGGGAGAATCAATTTCACCACGCTTGCTGCACGCTTTGTAAACATTGCGATACGTGTATTTACCTTTACGCGAATTGCCATCTTCACCGGCAAAACCAATACCTATTGAAGTAAATACAAAACCAATTACCATTAAAGTTAATACTACTTTTTTTAACATGTTACCTCCTTATATTATATTGCTTAGGATTTTAATTAAAAAACCACATATCGATCCATGTTGGCCACCATTTCAGCATTTTTTGCCTGGGTGGCAAAATCTTTGAACCCAACGCCGGGAACCTCATCTTCACGCCCGTGCAGCCCATTAGCTCTGAAACTGACGTCACATATTGCCAGTTTTGCTTTTCCCACCAGTTTCTTAAAATCAGGTTTAAGCGTAAGAAGCACACCCTTTCCTGTAAAAAATATATGAACATCTTTTCCTTTCAAATGTGCGGCCCGTGTCAGGTTGACAACATAATCAAGATGCTTGTCTGTATTTACAAGAATACCCAGCGTATCAGCCATAGCCTTTACTCCTTACTAAAATTGATATTGATGTCATTAACTTCCTACCACCAGCAAATAACCTTATCATGTAGAAATATATCATCTACAAGCCCTTCCCAGTCAACATTGCCTTCATATAGCATTATAACGGATGACTGATTCTCTTTGGAAACAGCTTCGCCAAGTTTTTCAACGGTTTCATCCGGTTCTGATCTTAGAATATTAAGTACTTTCATTTTATTATCCTTTAAAATGGTATTACAAGGTCAGCTTCACGGATTTTTACACCCACATCCGCCAGGGTAATATATTTAAAGCCGTATTTTTCCACATTGGCAGAATTATTTGAAAACCTTTCACCTTCCATTTCATCTAAAAATTCCATATTGTCACTATATGCTTCATCCATGTTGGCAATTTCATGGTGAAGAACAAACATCTGAACGTTTGTGTCCTCAAGCAAAAGACCGAGGCTGGTCCGAAGCCCCTCATACTGTTGATCTGTATCTTTGATGATAACTGCAACTTTTTTCATGATTGACTTTTACCCCTTTTTAATAAAATATCTTGTGTGGCCTTCTGAAGTATCCAGCATGCCGACAAACTGGTTTCCCCCTTTATTTCCAAAATCAGGAATGTCCTTTTTTGATCCCGGATCAGTTCCAAGAATTTCCAGAATTTCACCGGATGCCATTTCTTTTAAGGCTTTTTTTGTTTTTAAAAGCGGCATGGGGCAAGTAAGGCCACGGGTGTCTAAGACATTGTTTGGTTGAATATTTTCAAGATCCATAAATATAACTCCTCTTTCCTGTTATCAAAATATAACAAATTTTTCCGTTTCTTCATTCCACATGGCAACCAGAACCCAGACCAGAAAAAACACCAACATAAAAGGTATAGTAATTTGCCAGGTAAGTATATCCGGTATAAACATGTCCTGGCCAAGCTTTTTATACAGGTTGCTGTTAAGCAAAACTTTAGAAACCAGTGAATTGGTCAGCACAAATGTCACCAGAGTCACCATAAGCTTGGTTTGCCCTTCACCCACACGCCATAAAGTACCACTGGCACAACCTCCGGCCAGAATCATCCCGATACCGAAAATAAAACCACCCATCAAGCTGCCTAAAACAAAAGGATGGTAAACACCCATAGACGGCTCCTGGAGATACGCCCATTTGATTACAGCTGTTCCCGTAAAATAAATGATAATACTAATCGCCACCACTTTTACCATTTTCGCCTCACCGGTCATGAATGGATCACGAAAGGGGCGCACAAAACAAAATCGCGAACGATGCATCACCATACCGATTAAAAAGCCGAAAAAAAGCCATCCTCCTAACTGGGTCTTGTTTAAAAATGCATAGGTATAAAAAACAACGACTATACCGATGGCCACCACCACCCCTATATACGGTTGGATTTTTAGCCAATCAAAAGTCTTGGCTTTTGTTGCATCTTTTGGTTTTGCATAAACCGTCTGGCTCGGAATATGCTCCATTTCCCAGAGCAAATAACGTAGTCCCACCCATGCACCTGCACCCAGGCCGATCATCATTGCAAATCCGCCTGCCGACATCATGGCAACGGCAGAAAAGAAGCCGCCCACATTACAACCCTTGGCCATTGAAGCACCGGCGCCCATAAGTATTCCGCCTGCTATGCCTTTTGCATATTCAAGCTTGGGCGCCGGATGGATTTTAAATTGACGTGCCATAAGTGCTGAAACAAAGGCTCCGATTACGATACCGGCATCGGACAGTGAAACCGGATGAAGCCAGGATGCCACAGGACGTTCTTTGTATGCTCCCACAAGATAGTACAACCAGTCACCCCAGTTATTTAAACCTGCTGCAATTCCCCAGGGACTCTGCCAAAGGAACATCATAAGCGCAATGATGGCAACTAATATACCAGCCAGCCATGAGGGCCATTCCTGTTCAAAAACAGCAATGTAGTATTTTCGTATTTTCGTTTTCATATTCATAGGGTCCACTATAGATTCCGGGTCAATGAATTTTTTAACAATATCTTGATATCCGCTCCATCCACCCTCTCTCCGTGGAGAGAGGGCTTAATGGATGGAGGGTAAAATGCAAGACTTTACTTGCTTGCATGGAAAAAACAGGGGGCAAATAAATCTGCCCCCTTTATGCTACCAACGTAATGTAGCCGACAGATAAGCATTCCATACCTTGTCGACAACCGGGAATAAGGCATCAAAAGAAGTTAATTTATTGATTCTAACCGGCTCACCCAATGGATTTCCACTTCCGGTATAGTCATAATCATAGTACTGACCGCCAAGTTGTATGAAAAAATTTCGGCCGACTATAGGCTGGTTATAATAGATTTCATATACCTGTCCACGGGTAGCAAGTTTGCTGCCGATAAGTGAATCTTCGGCACCGGTAAAATTAAACCAGTATTTTGATCCATAGTTATATTCCAGGCCAACCTTGGCATCCAGCGGCATGGGGAAAATAGCCCCCACATAGATCATGTATCCATCCCGGCTTTTCAAGTCTCCGTTGGAACTCAAAAGACCCTGACCCATAATCTCATAAAATGGATTTTCCGAGATCTGTGATGGGTCCGTATGACTCCATGAACCGGATATAAAGAAATCGATATCTTTATCAAATTTCTCAGTAAGATTTGATCTTACAAGTAATGAAGCAGCTTGCCAGTCACCGATATTACTAGTTGGCTCAAGTCTGCTGATAAAACCCCCATAATTTTTTTGAAAATAATACTCATTAACACCATCATTGTTACTATCGTCTTTATAGGCGATAAACGGCATAACCGTTAGACCCGTAAAACCGTCGGTAACATCCCATGCATAGGCATAATTAAATACTGCGCTGGTTGTATCGTTATTAAAAAGCGTTGCAATAAAACCGGCCATATGGACATCATCTACATCCGCAGTACTGCTCAATGAAGCGCTGTTGCCATATTCGCTTTCAAAACCCAAACCATAGCAGAATTTTAATTCAAAACCGGGAATGTTTGTGGCATCCTCTAAACCAAAGCTTAAAGAAGCACCATCAAATTGCCAGTTAATAAGAGTAGCTACGGGTGATCCGCCCTCAAGGCCGTTGTTACGGTATTCAAGCGGTGGACCTTCTGTGGAGGGGCGACGACCTAAAGACAGGTTAAACGGCACTGATCCCATATAGTTTTTATAATTAAAATATGCCCGTTCAAGACGAATAGTGTCTCCGTGGGGCAGGGTTGATGTATTGCCGTCAAATGTAGCGTCTCCAAGGCTTCCATGGTTGAATTTGACACCGGTGCTGTCACCATATACCTTGTATGTTGCTAAACGACCGGCAAAAGCAAGGTTGTCATTAACTTTGGCTTTCATTTCCAAACGGATCCTGTTGGTGTAAATGATGTCATTGTTAATATTGTATTGCTCAACAGGCGGAACCATACCGCCTGCTATCATACCAGCAATACCCGCTTGAGCCTGTGCAAGTGTTGCACCATTAAAGCCGCCTGCTGAAGCGTTGACAAAAAAACCGTTTGTCAGAGAGGTCGGTGCCACTCTGAGATCCTGGTAGTGAATGCTTTCGGCTCTGGTTCTTAAATCAATGCCAAATGAGATTTTGTCGGTGGCCGTATGAAGTTCAGCCTTGTTGAGCCGGCTATCCATCTCTTTGATCTGGTCCTTTTTTTCAGACTCTGTTGTCTCCATAGCTTCAATTCTTTTCTGGAGTTCCTCCATTTGTTGAGACATGGTCTGAAGTTGCTCTTTAAGAGTCTGAATTTCATTTTCAGCAAAAACATCAGATACTGAAAACAGAGACAACATAAAGAGCAGACTAAAGATTTCAGCAAAAATTTTTACCCTTAATTTTTTTTTCTGTTTCAATTTTCCCTCCTTTTTAAGTGTATGACTTTACCCGATACTTTTGAGGCAGGTGCATGGTTAGTGCATCCAATATGAACCCGACATATTATCAACACCCGGTACCAGCAGTAACAGATCACCAGAGCAATGATTGTACCAAATGAAAATAAAACGATAAGTAAATAGCTAATTGACTGAAATGATAATGCATTTTACTATCTTGTTTTTTCTTGCATTATTTAGTTTTATTGTTATGTTAACAGGTGTTAACTTTACAGGTTTACAATTAAACGATAATTTTTTATCCGTTTAATTTCATGCATCAGACCAACAGCTCTGTTAGTGCGACCCCAAGAGGTTCAACCGTTACAGGGTGCAATATTTGGAAAGTGATTATAGGTTCTTCCTTAAGGAAAGGCCCAAAAAAAGTTTGAGATTAAGGCGAAAGAACCATTTGAAAACTGATATAGATTAACACATAAAAAATGGAACTGCAAATATTTTGTAATTTTTTATGTAATTGTTATTTCTTAATTTTGAAGTAAAAACCTTATAAGATTAACTTAGAAAATAGAGCTGCATATCACCATCTCTGCTGATAATATATTGATCCTTATGTTGTAATGTATTCATTCTTTATAAAAACTTCAGATTGGGGAGAAAATCGTTATGGATATCGGAAAGCACTGGGAAACGATCATAGAAACCATACAGGACGGAGTTTTGGTGATCGATCCGGAAGGTAATATTATGTCCGCAAATCCTGCGGCTGAGCGTTTGACAGGATATTCATCCAAAGAACTTATCGGTAAGTCTTGCCGTATTTTAAACTGCACGGGATGCAAAATTAAAGGAGGGGGTCCCGGGGAAGTATGGTGCAAACTTTTTGTAAAGGGCAAAAGTAAAAACAAGAAATGTTTGATGACTCATAAAGATCGCCGCACTGTACACATTATCAAAAGCGCGACCGTTCTGCATGATAAAGACGGTGAGATAATTGGCGCCGTAGAAACCCTGACCGATGTTTCACAATTGGTGCGCCAACAACAAGAAATTGTATCTTTAAGAAAAACATATCACTTGGATGATGGTTATTACGGGATACTTGGCAAATCTGTAATTATGCAGAATATGTTTGAACTGATTGATAATGTTGCCCAGTCGGACGCTCCGGTCATGATTCAGGGTCAAAGCGGTACGGGCAAAGAAATGGTGGCAAGGGCAATTCATCAGGCCAGTGCTCGTTGTGAAAAACCTTTTGTAAAAGTAAATTGTGCGGCTTTAAATGAAAATCTTCTGGAAAGCGAACTCTTCGGTCATATTAAAGGCGCTTATACCGGAGCCGATAAAACGAGAATCGGACGTTTCGAGGCTGCCCATGAAGGCACCATATTTCTGGATGAAATCGGTGACATACCCCTTTCGATTCAGGTAAAGCTTCTTCGGGTCTTAGAGGAAAAAGAAATTGAAAGGGTCGGCGACCATAACCCTATTCCTGTTAATGTGCATATAATTACTGCAACAAACAAAAACCTTGAACAATTGATTGCCGATGGGCTTTTCCGGGAAGACTTGTTTTTTCGCATCAATGTTTTTCCGCTCCATTGCCCGACTCTTTCGGAAAGGATGGAAGATATTCCATTTATCGTTCAAAGTTTTATCAAGCAAAATTCTATCCGGAGCGGCAAAAAAATTCTGGGTATCACGCCTGAAGTAATGGAAATCTTCTCCTCCTATTCTTGGCCGGGAAATATAAGAGAACTTAGAAACGCTATCGAATATGCATTTGTCCTCTGCTCCGGCGGAGCAATTGGAAAACAACATTTACCACTAAAAATTTTAAAAGTCAAAGGAGCGGGTTCAAAATCAGCAATCTGCTCCCAGGACGATTCGGTGGAACGTGAAAAGCTCATAAAGATTCTTCAAGAAGCCAACGGAAATCAGTCCGAAGCTGCCAGGGTTTTGGGCATAAGCCGGGTCACAATTTGGAAACGGATGAAAAAATACGGTATTAAACCAACAATAGATTTATATGGAGATAAAATCTAAGTAACTATTCAGCGAAAAAATTCGTTTTCAAAACCTGTGTTATAATCATTTTAGTAAATAATTATAACACAGAAACTGAACTGAATGAACATAGAAAACATGGACATAGAGGTAACTTTAAAAAAAAGCACAGAAGCTTATTCGTGAAGATAAGCAATTATCAGCAGCCTCGAAGTCAATGTTTGAAATTCTGATACTGATAATTATCTACGCAATTAGAAGATTCCAGGCTGTAAGTAGCCGGGAATCTATGCTTTACTTTGTGCGGCTTGAAATTGGGAATCTTTTCCAGCTATGTAAAACCCCGCTATAAGTTTATTTCGGGATTTTGCTCAGTGGAATGCCAAGCGCCTGGGCTACCCCTTTGCCATAAGCAGGATCGGCTTTCAGGCAGTTTCCGATATGCCGAATTTTGATTTCTATAGGCGCATCACCCATGGCACTTGCTGTGTTTCCAAAAAGCGCCTTTTTTTGTTTAGCATTCATAAGGCGAAACAACTTGCCGGGCTGACTGTAATAATCATCATCTTCCCGATGATTCCAATGATCTGCTGCGCCTTCTATACTAAGAGGAGGTTCGGAAAAATCAGGCTGTTCCTGCCACTCGCCGTAGCTGTTGGGTTCATAAGCCAATGTGCTTCCATGATTGCCGTCAACACGCATCAAACCATCCCGATGATAGCTATGAACCGGGCAACGTGGAGCATTTACCGGAATCATATTATGATTTACACCGAGCCTATAACGTTGGGCATCAGCATAAGAAAAAAGCCTTCCCTGAAGCATCTTGTCAGGCGAAAAGCCTATACCAGGCACTACACTTGCCGGATTGAAGGCTGATTGTTCAACTTCCGCAAAATAATTTTCAGGATTACGATTTAATTCCATAACCCCAACCTCAATAAGCGGATAGTCCTTATGAAACCAAACCTTTGTCAGATCAAAAGGATTATATGGACAGGTAGTCGCTTCCTCTTCTGGCATAATCTGGACAAACATAGTCCATTTAGGAAAGTCTTTTTTTTCTATACTCTCATATAAATCCCGCTGGTTGCTTTCCCTGCATTTGCCGATTGTTTTAGCAGCTTCTTCGTTGGTAATATTACGAATTTCCTGCTGGGTTCTAAAATGAAACTTAACCCAGAACCGTTTGTTTTTAGCATTGATAAAACTGAATGTGTGGCTGCCAAAGCCATGCATATGGCGGTAAGAATATGGAATGCCACGGTCGCTCATAACAATTGTGACTTGATGCAAAGCTTCCGGCAGGGATGTCCAGAAATCCCAGTTGTTACCCGAGCTGCGCATATTAGTTCGCGGATCGCGCTTTACTGCATGGTTGAGATCGGGGAACTTTAAAGGATCACGCAGAAAAAAAACTGGCGTATTATTGCCAACCAGGTCCCAATTCCCTTCTTCGGTATAAAACTTAAGAGCAAAACCACGGATGTCTCGTTCTGCATCGGCAGCGCCACGTTCACCGGCAACTGTAGAAAACCGAGAAAACATCTCAGTCTTTTTCCCTACCTTGGAAAATATTTTTGCTTTGGTATACTGGGTTATATTATGTGTTACTGTAAAAGTGCCATATGCACCGGAACCCTTGGCATGCATACGGCGTTCCGGGATAACTTCGCGGTCAAAATGAGCTAGTTTTTCTAAAAACCAGACATCCTGGAGCAACTGTGGTCCGCGTGGCCCGGCAGTTATTACATTCTGATTATCGACAACGGGTGCGCCTACGGCAGTGGTAAGTTTCTTTTTACCCTTTTTCATTGTGAATCCTCCTTTCTTTCTTTCTTTCTTTCTTTTTGTTTTGGTAATAACAACCATCTATGGTTTTTAAAGTAATAAATATTATCATTTTAATATACAAAAAATTGTTTTCAACTTTAATTCAAAAAACCGTGCAAAATAGTTTACTCCTTTTTCTGACAGTCAGGACAAAAGCCATAAAAGTCCAGCCGGTGCGAATCTATTTTATATCCTGTTTTCTTAGCCATTTCCCTGCTGAATTCATCAAGAGTTGAGAGCTCCAGATCCATTATATTTTTGCATTTTGTGCAAATCATATGAGGGTGAGGATATGGTCTGCTGCCATCGTATCTGTTGTTGCTGTCATGAAAACCAAGTTCCAAAACCTCTCCCTGTTCTTTAAGCATAGCAACTGTTTTATAAACAGTTGCTATGCTCGTAGTCGGAAACCTGGCCTTAACTCCTTCATGAATTTGATCAACACCCGGATGGTCTTTGCTTGCAGCTAAAATGCTTAGTACTGCATATCTCTGTGGTGTAATACGAAAATTTCTGAATTTAAGCTTTTCAAGCATCTCGCTTAAACGCTTTTTAGGATCTTTCGAATTATCAGTATATTTACTCATAATATTTCTCAAATTATAAACATTATTTACAAATAACTATTATTATCTACTAATCATTATTTATTAGTTGTAAATTAACTTGTCAAGGTTAATTTACACTCCTTGATCAATGTTTATCTTATTGAATATTGATGCTTATTCCCTCGGATACAAGTAAAGCCGGAGTCGTTGTACAAAGATTAATTATATCTAATTTTGAAGATTTTAGGAATTATTGCAAAATTACTTCTTGATAATATTCTTTGCATCTGATAAATAAGTTTAAAACTTCAGTTACACGGTAATAATCTAAAACCTATTATGAAACTTAGCCTAATATATGTCCCACTTAATAGCTATATCTATTCAGATTTTAGTATATGACCTTAAATATTAATCTGAAAATATAATTTAACGAAGGGCCCTTATCCTATAAAGATATCCAAAATAATATTTGTCTGCTACCAAGTTACCATAGTTTTATAATTTAATAGTGTTACTCACTTTATTTGTTTTGGTGCTTTACTATTTTAGGTTTTTAGTTGATTATTATATAAAGTGGTACAATACTTTGGCATTGGATCAGGTTCATTACTAATTACAAAATATTGTATAAAACTCATAATGCTTATTATTTTTTTTATTTAAAATCAGGAAAAACGAAAGATATTTATGGCCATAGAAAAATCTCAATCCGTTAGGAAACAAGGGCTTTATAGACATTGGGCAGCCACATTGATCTGGCTCATGCTATTAGGTATTGTTAATACTGCATACCTTACTTATCATCACCATTATATCAATATCTTACAACCTACTACCAAAAGTTTCTGTGCAATTAATGAAACCTTTGACTGTGATAAGATCGCTAAAAGCGATGAGTCTCGATTTATGGGCATACCCGTGGCAACGCTAGGCTTGTTTGCACATCTATTCGTATTAGCATTTTTGCTAAATGCTCATTTATTCCGCATAAAAGCCTTAAAGGCGGCATATACATATATATTTCTTGTGCTTGTTCTTATGGTACTGTTCTGTGTTTATGAAGCTATTATATCATTCGTGGTGCTTAAAGCTATTTGCATTATGTGTTCAGCATTATATATTATTGATGCTATAAACCTGTATGTATGCATATATATTCTTAAAAAAAATGATGTTTTGATCCTGAAAGAATTTTTTGGAAAAACCTCTCCATTATTATCCTGGAATGTTTTAAAAACATGGTTTGCAGCTATGCTAACTTCAGTTATTTTTGCAGCTTCCGCTTCATTTTTATTTGATTTCAGCCTGCAAAAGAAGTTCACTAATATGCAAAATAAGCAAATTATGGAGCAGATGATAAACGATAATATGCCTCAAGATACGAACAAAGATTAATGACTGAATAATTCCAAACACAAAACTACTGTCGGCAAAAACATCATAATCAAATTGATTTTGATCAAGAAAAGACGTGATAAGAATTTCCGTATCACCGGAAGGCAGTTCAACCCGGATGGGTCGAACTTATATCCGTCGTATCGAGGCCCTTTTTTTATATCAGCATCTTTATAATTTTTTTCATCCAGGGTTTCAAAGATTGTTTAGCAATATTTCTGGATGCCAGAGCATAAATTTCGGATTCGGTAGGGTAGGGGATGATCATATTCATAAAATATGTAGCCTTTACCTTTTGTTTTATTGCCATAGACGAAAGTCCAATCATTTCACCTGCTTTTTTGCTTACAATAGTGGTTCCGATAATACGCTTTTTTTTATCCATTATAATTTTTATGAATCCTTGCGTATCATCTTCCGTTTTTGCCCTGTCGATCTCAGAAAGGTTTTCAAGTAAAATATCTCCCAGCAATCCTTTTTCTCTTGCCATATCTTCAGTATAACCTGCATGGGCTACTTCCGGCATTGCATAAGTTACCCAGGGTACAGTGGAATAATCAACCTTTGCAGGAAATTTAAATATAATGTTTCTAAGAATAATTCCCGCCTGGTATCCGGCCATATGTGTAAACTGGAAAGGTCCGCAGATATCCCCGCAGGCATATATTGAAGGTACGTTGGATTGCTGGCGCTCATTTGTTATTATATAGCCTCTCTTATCGGTAGCAATTCCGGCAGCAGCAAGGCCAAGACCGTTTGTAACAGCCGCCCTTCCAAGTGCAACAAGAAGAGTGTCAAAAGCTATGTCTATATCTTTTCCATCTTTATTGATGCGCACAAAAGTTGATTCACCATTTTGTATAATTTCCACAATCTTTGCGCCCAGGTAAAACTCCATACCTTCTAAACGCATGATTTTTTCCATCAAAGGGCCAACTTCGTGATCATCTTTCATGAAAAGCTTTGGAGCCATGTCGATAACTGTTACTTCGGAGCCAAGATGACGAAATCCCTGTCCGAGCTCAAGCCCAATAGGGCCTCCGCCCAGTATCACAAGTTTTTTCGGTAAATAATCAAGAGAAAAGATATTGCGGTTTGTATAGTGCTTTGTTTCTTTAAGCCCTTTAATTGGCGGAACTATTGCTTCGGAACCCGTTGCGATAACAATGTACTTTGCGTTTAATTCTCTTTCTCCGACTTGTATACTGTGTGTTCCGGTAATCTGAGCCTGGCCGGATATTATATCAACGCCAAGGCTTGTAAACCTTTGGGCAGAATCATGGGGTTCAATTTCTCTGATCACGCTGTGTACTCTTTGCATAAGGGCTTTCATATCGACTCCTTCGAAAGAAGCTCTTATTCCGTATTTTGCACAATGCTTGATTTCTGCCGCCTGATGGGCGCAGCGCAAAAATGCTTTTGAAGGAACACAGCCGTTGTTTAAGCATTCCCCACCCATTTTATCGCGCTCTATAAGCACAACTTTTGCTCCAAGTCCGGCAGCTCCGGCAGCTGTGGATAGACCGGCGCTTCCTCCTCCGATTACTGCAATTTGATAATCATGTTTCACGCAAGCCCCCTTAAATACAAATTTATAACTATTTGAGCATTTTGGATTTAATTTTTTCGTAAAACAAAGGAACCAGCATAAGCAGTCCCAGCATGGATAAAGCCAGCAATACCCGCCCAGACATTACGGATTTTACAGAATCAATTCCTGCAAGTTGTTTCCCTGCGTAAATAAAAACAAAAGTGCCGGGAAGCATACCGATCCAGCTTGTAAGTACGTAGGTTTTAAACTTTACCCTTGTTAGTCCAAGCACGAGATTGATTACAAAAAATGGAAATAATGGAACAAGCCTTAGAAACAAGATATAGCTAAAAGTATTTTTTTCAATACCTTCGCTGAATTTTACTAGATTAGTTTTGTACTTAGTTTCTATCCATTCACGAAACAGATACCTTGCACCAGCAAAAGAAAGAGCTGCTCCGGTAGTAGATGCGATTGAGACAACTGCGGTTCCGATATAAACGCCGAAAATAGCGCCGCCGGCAAGTGTCATAACGGCAGCCCCTGGAAGTGCTAAAGCTGTAACCAATATATAAATTGATGCATAGGCAGATATGACAAAAAGTTTGTGGGAATTGTAATAGTCGATAAATTCACTTAATCGGAGCTTAAGGTAGTCAAGAGAAAGATACTGCTGAAGCCCGGCCATGTAAAAAACAACTAGCATAATTACAATAAACAGGAGGATAAATATTTTACTTTTTTTCATCCGTATCCTTCACATATTTAAATCAATCATTGATTAGAGCCACTTTCAAAACGTTTCAGTTTGGTCAAGGTCAAGGCGGGTGAAAATTTTAACCGCAGGAATACATGGAGTATTTCGAGGATTATAATTTTCACCCAACACAGAGATCGGCCAAAAAGGGACGTTTTGGAACTGGCTCAATAGACTAAATGTGCTTAACCCAAAGTCCTGTTGGGGAGGAAACAGCTTAAATTCAGCTCAAGTGATGGGAAAAAGACAGCTTTTCCCGCTTTCAAAAAGAGTTAAATTCTTTCTTGTGAATTCAAGAAAGAAATTCAAACTACTTTTATGCTACAATAAAACAATAATAAACTCAATACAACTTAAATAGAAAAACAGGGTAACCGAATTTAGCTTTTTCTTAAAAATTTATTTGACTGTAAGCGCTTAATTAACCCCATCTTCACAAACCATTCAGATTATGTCATGATGCCTCCAAAATTCACAAGGAGGATTTAGCATGGCAGATGAGGTTATAAAAGACCAGATTAAAATAAAGCGTAGTCAATGGCGCAAGTATATCAAAGCATGGGAGGAGAGTGATCTGTCTCAGGCAAATTTTTGCAGACTTCACAATTTATCAATCAAATCTTTTTATTACTGGAAGAAAAAATATATTAAAGCACCGGTCTCAATTGTTCCTGTAAATTTGAAAGCTGATATTTTCAAACCATCTGCGGCAATATGCCTGACAGTCTATGATAAATACCGGATAGAGATTTGCAACGGATTTGAATCCGCTACGCTTATTAAACTGTTGCGGGTTTTAGAATCCTGATGATGTTTCCATCACATACTCAGGTATATCTTGCTCTTGGCAATACTGATATGCGTAAATCAATTAACGGACTTTCCATTCTTATTGAGGATTCGCTTGACCTTGATCCTTTTTCAGGGCACCTGTTTGTTTTTTGTAATCGCAGACGTGATATAATAAAGATACTCTACTGGGACAGAAATGGTTTTTGTATTTGGTACAAACGGCTTGAAAAACAAAAATTCATATGGCCGGAAGTAAAAGATGAAATTTTAAGGATTGGTCAAAGAGAACTAAACTGGCTTCTTGACGGATTAGAATTTCATCAGATTCGTGGGCATAAAAAACTTTCATATTCTACATTAATATAGCATTTTTTTAAAGAAAATACTTTATAAAGTCTTCCAGTTGTAGTATGTAAGCTTTATGGATTTGAGCACACAACAACTTCCGGACAGTATTGACGAACTTAAAGAAATCATTGTTTCAAAATCTAAAACGATTGATTTTTTTCAGCTTCGTATTCAATTTCTTGAAGAAAAAAATCGATATCTCAGATCAAAACTATTTGGCCGGAAATCAGAAAAACATATTGATATTGATGATACACAGCTTCAGTTGTTCGATGAATTGGAAGAAATTGTTGAGCAAGAACTTCCGGAAGAAGAAACAATTATTATTCCTTCACACAAAAGGAAAAAGACTGGCCGCAAGCCCTTACCCCAAAATCTTCCACGGGTCGATGTTATCCATGATTTAAGCGATGAAGAAAAAGTCTGTACCTGTGGCTGCGCAATGGATATGTGCAGACAGATGCGTATTCAGGCTATGATGCTCTTGGCCGGAAAGCCGGTATCATTCTTGTTGGATGCTGGACACACGTACGCAGAAAATTTGTAGAAGTTATCAATGCCCGCCAAAAGGTTTACTTGGACAAGCTATGAGTTATACTCTCAATCAATGGAGCAAGCTAATTGTTTATATAGAAGACGGCAGGCTGAAACCTGACAACAATCTTGCTGAAAACGCGATACGCCCGTTTGTTGTCGGCAGAAAGAACTGGCTGTTTTCAGGCCATCCAAGAGGAGCCAAAGCCAGTGCAATATATTTCAGCCTGATAGAAACAGCAAAAGCAAACGGATTGGAGCCGTATAGTTATTTACGATACATATTTAATTACCTGCCACTTGCCAAAACCACTGCTGACTATGAAAAACTGCTGCCCCAGAAAATTGACCAGAAAAAACTTATCGACTTTGCTCTGTGAGTGTAGTTAATTAAACGCTTACATTTGATTAACTTATTATTGTTTGGTTCATTTACAATCGAAAAAACCACTTTCGTCATTCCGGCGAAAGCCGGGCACGAAGTGAAGCTTTAGCGCTAACCAGTAATTTGATTGGGTTCTGGATACCGGATCAAGTCCGGCATGACGGCTTTGGGGTTTTTGCAAAACCATAATTATCATGTAAAAAATCTGTGGTATAAGCAGTGTTATATCATTATAGTGTTTGTTAAAATAATATTCCGATTAAATTTGTAATTGTTTGGTTATGGGTGCGTATGCGAACGGAACAGATTTATGGCAATTGCTATAAGTCAATCGTTGATACTTATAGCAACTACCGGGCAAAAATCCACACAATCACCGCAAATTGTACATTTATCAGCGTCACACTTTATTGCAGCATCTTCTCCCAGAAAAAGAGCTGATTCCGGACAGATATCTATGCAACCAGTGCACTTGATACATATTTTCATATCGATGAAAGTCATTGTTTGATTTTATTACTTTATAACATCGGAAAAATTTATTTTAAGGTCTGCCATAATTGTCTGAACGGTAGCCCTGCCTCCGCCGGTGATTGATCCTCCGGGATGGAAGGCCTGACCGCTCATATACAGACCCTCTATAGGAGTCCGGTATTGACCCAGCTCGGGTATGGGTCTGTGAGAAAAGAACTGATGAAGATAAGCACCGGGCCCAAGCACTGATCCGTTTACTATGTTTGGATTCATCCTTTCATAATCAATGGGAGAATATATAGTTCGTGCTATTATATTTTCAGGTCCCATATTGGTTGTATGTAACCTCATTTTATCAAGTACCATATCAGCGACTTGTGTTTTTATTTCATCCCATTTCCCAGGTCCGCCATCTTTAAGGTAATATGGCATGTAGTGCCATAAATACAGAGTATGCTTACCGGCCGGCGCGCGTGTCGGGTCAAACACCGTAGTACAGAAAACGCATGGAGCAAGATTTTCAGGTGAAGGAATCAAGCCGTATCTTAGTTCGTCAAATAAATGCCTTAAATTATCCAGCCAGCATAAAGGTTCTATGCTCATAGACTTACCTATATCTTTGCCCGCTTTCCATTTCGGTGCCTCGTTTAATGCTATATGCTGTAAGATAGCGGAAAATGGAATATCCTGAATTTCAGATAGCCGTTCAATCAGACCCTTGTCTGTTTCGGAAACCATATGAGGAAAGACCAGTCTCGGATCAATGTTTGCAACAATTGCACGACGGGCGCTTATCTCTTCTCCGGAAGCCAGAACCACCCCAGTTGCCCTGCCGCCTTTAACAGTAATCTTTTTTACTTCACTGGCAACTTTAATGGTACCTCCAAAGGCTTTTATGGCGCTTCCCATGGCTTCCGAAAGCATGCCTGAGCCTCCAACCGGTATCCCGTGAGGAAAATAATGACTTAAGGGTATAGCCACGTATAGATAAAAAGCAGTACCTTTATCTTCGGGAGCAACCATAGGTTCACTCATAAACTTTAAAAGTGAAACTCTTGTTTTCTCATGTTCAAATAACCTGGTTACAATATCGTAGCCACTCATGAACAGACGTTTGAAAATCTGTTGGCCCTCTGGGCTTCGATCAAGCTGGGCATAAAATTCACCAAGAGGCGCCGGCGGATTGAACATTCCTTCTACAAGCATATTGAGCATTGGTTTGCTTGCTTCACAGAAACTACGATAGGTATCGGCATCTTTTTCAGAAAACTGTGCAATTTGCTGACAGGTTCTGTCAAGATCCTCATAGCTGACCATAGAAGTTTCATCAGGAAATATGTAAGACATGCTTGAATCAGGAAAAATATACTTAAGCCCGTGTTTGGATAATAGTCCCAATTCATCATTAAGAAGAAGAGGGTTAGCATGAATAAGGCCATGTATCGAAGAAGAACGATCATGTTTAAAACCAGGCACAGTAAGTTCTCTGGTAATTGCCTCACCTCCTATAAAACCGGCTCGTTCCAGAACACAGACATTTAAGCCTGCTTTTGCAAGATATCCGGCAACAGTAAGACCATTATGTCCGGCACCTATTACAATTACATCGTATTCTCCCATTGTATCTTATCTCCTTTTTAGCTACTTTGATCTTTTAGACAACTTCCAACCCTTTATAACCATCATCGGAAGATAACTGATTATCGGCCAGGAAAGCATTTTTATCGCATTCCAGACTTCTTCAGGTTTGACATATATGGTTGACGGCATAGTACCCATTAGCGTACCTTTCATCACTATATCATCTCCTTTTCGTTTAAGAGAGGAAATGTCCATCATGACGTTTTTGTATGAATCATACATCTTCATGCCCATAGGTTGATCCTTTTCTTAAATGTTTTCTGCAATTCTTATGCAATTACATCATCAAATTCCATATCCAAATCCGCCATGATCATCTGTACAGTATTTCTTCCTGCTCCGGAAATGGCTCCGGCCGGATGGAAAGCATGTCCGGACCAATAGAGACCTTCAAAAGGCCCGCGCAATTGACCAAGCTCGGCTATTGGTCTGTGAGAAAACATCTGATTTAAAAAGACTCCCGGTCCGTCTATGGATGCATTGTAAAGATTCGGGTTCATTCTCACATAGTCCATAGGACTGTGCACCTTACGGAGAATTATATTTTCGGAATTCATATTGGTAGTATATTTTTGCATCTCATCAAGAATAAAATCGGCTACTTTTTCCTTAATTTCATCCCATTTTTCAGGCCCCCCGTCCTTTAGATTCCATGGTACATAATGTGAAAGATACATAACGTGCTTACCTTTCGGAGCACGTGTTGGATCATGATAACTTTGTACGCAAACAAGAGGCTGTATGGAAGTTGGTATTTCTCCATACCGTAAGGAATCATAACCACGCCTGAAGTCTTCCAACCATGGGAGCGGTTCTATGCTGTGGCCATTTAAGACTTCATCTCCGGCCTTAAACTTGGGAGCCTCGTTAAGTGCAAAATGGCTTATTAATACGGAAAAACTGGGATTTTTAATGCCTTGAACTTTGTGCAAAAAATCCGGTTCAACATCGCTTATCATTTGTGGAAATACAATCCTGGGATCAAGGTTGGCTACTATTGCTTTTCTTGCTTCTATCTCTTCTCCGGATGCCAGCACAACGCCTGTGGCTCTTCCGGACTTGATGGTTATTTTTTTGACCTCACTGTTTAATCTGACCTGACCTCCATGAGACTCTAGGCAACGAACCAGAGAATTTGAAAGCTCACCGGAACCACCTTCAGGTAAGCCCACAGGATAGTAGTGTAAAATAGGAAGAGATATGAATAGATTCATACCGGTCCCCTTTTCTTCAGGGCCGACAAGCGGTTCTGTAATCATTTTTGCCATGAAAAGCTTGGTTTTATCATGTTCGAACATATCGTCAATAACATCCCAGGCACTCATGAAAAAGCTGTTAAGCAGAGATTGTCCAAGCGGACTTGCGTCAAGCTGCGCAAAAAAAGGTCCAAGCGGAACAGGCGGTGAAAACATCCCCGGAATCAACATATCGATAATCTGCTTGCAATTCTTGATATACTGCCGGTAGACTTCAGCATCCTTTTCCGAAAACTTGGCAATAGACTGGCATGTCTTGTCAAGATCGGCATATAACATGATGTTCGTGTCATCGGGGTATATGTTTGCAACAGGCGCTTCCGGATAAATATATTTTAAACCGAATTTGGACATTAGCTTCAGCTCATCATGAACAATAAGCGGGTTATACTGTATCACGAAATGTCCTGTGCCACAACAGTCATGTTTAAAACCCGGTACTGTAATTTCCTTTGTATTAACAGCTCCTCCTGCGTAGTCGGCTCTTTCCACAACACAAACATCCATACCTGCCTTGGCCAGGTAGGCGCCTACAACAAGCCCGTTATGCCCTGCTCCAATTACAACCACATCATGTTTTGCCATTTTTGAATCTCCTTTCTGTTGTATAGATAGATATTTAAAAGGTATAAATTCTTATGTTCGGGGTTACCCGAATTTGGGTTGTGTTCTCAGAACTTTCCATATTCCTTGGCCGCTTTTATGGTGACGTCCATAAATTCAGGTGGTGTCCAATAATCAATGGGGCCGGCCCCCACATAGCCTTTTTTTGCATTCTTTAAAATGGAGCAGCGTTTCTTGTAATTCTCTTCGATTGCGGATGCCGGGCCTTTTACACTAAGTTCAGCCACCGGACTTGATCCGACCCGCAGATCATGCTCTTTGCAAAAATCAATTGCTCTTTCGTAGTTTTCTATACCTGCGACAATAACTGCATCAAAGCTATCCGGACCCAAAGCTCCGGCGTCCCAAAAGACTTGCAGCCATTCGTAGCATTTATCAAACACCATGCCGTGAACAAACGGTGCCGGGCCGGCAGCGGTCTGCACAGCCTTGCCGAGCCTTGCAAACTCGTCCGCAACCCACTCATAGCCTTTGGTGGGAAACATGCCTGTATTCTCAGGCAAGTCGGCCATATCCACTTTTCCTATTTCAAACAATGCCTTGCCCAGGCTGATCAGAAAATCAGTGCCCAGTTTTATGGTAGCTTTGATAAGATCGGGATTATTTCGCATCGCCCTTATGAATTCCTCGTACCCTAACATCGCATGCATCGCTAAATGCTCCGCTGACCCACAGCACTCCGCCTCAATAGGCAGTTTTCCGCTTAACTCGTATTTGTCGAATATCCGCCTGACCTCACGAAGAGTCCACAAAAGCTGAGGAAAAAGTCCGTACTTAGTGGGATCGGGTGCTTCCAGGCCTTCCATGTCCTCTATTGTCTTTATGGGCATTGGCATAAGAAATACCGGACTACCGTCTTCTATCATCATAGCGGGAGCACCGAACATATTCTCTCCGTAACTGAAGCCACCGATATGTAAATTGTCAGGATTGAAACGAGCAATGCAGGCAAGATGGGACAGTATTAATAGTTGGGGAAAAGAATAGGCATCTATAGCCTTTAAAGCTCCGGAAAATGCATCGTAGATCCTCATGGTATAAGTACTATAGAAATAGGCTTCCACGAACAAACGATCTCTATCGGCACCCTCACATGTGGCTTTGAAGCGCTCCATGGGTGTCATCTCTTCCTGGCTGATGTTCTTATGGATTTTTTCGCAATAGCGCTCTATCAGGCGCTCCTCTTCGGGTCTCCACTCCATTTCCCCAAGTTCATCAAGGGTCTTGCCGTAATATGGACCTGCATTTTTCATTTCTCCAATTTTAACTGACATTTTACATCCCCCTTTTTGCAAATAGTGACATCTTTGGTTTTCTTGCCGGTGATCATATTTGTATTGTATAGCTTATATCATGCCAATAATATTATAACAAAAAATAATAAGTAGTTAGATAGTATTCAAAGTTGCAATTATTAAATATATTATATTTAATGCGTTATTTAGAATAATTATTGCGCTATTTGGCAATTTATAATATTGATGTGCCAAATATAGCATTTATCCCAAAACCTGAATTAATACAGGCATTATGAATTGGAAATATACTAAAAATGAAGATTAACGAAAAAGAGTTTTTTCATCAGGTTACTATTCGTATCTGCGGCAGTCTTGAGATCGATCATAGCTTGAGAAACTGCTTTGAGTATCTGAAGGATTATATTCCCTTAGAAGAAATTTGGATGGGGTTACTTGATAAAGAGTTTAAAAACATACGAGCCATTGCTCATACCGATACTGCCGGAACAAAAACAATGGACACGATCATTCCTTTGCCGCGTATTCTTAGCGACAAGCAGCAGAAGCAGGGTCTTACGCCGAAAAAAGTTATGATTTTAAATCACATGGCTGCGCATCGCTTATCAGATGACGTTGCCTTTCCCAAATCTTCGGTAATGATCTTTCCCTTGCTGCCGGAGGGTGACAGGATGGGAGTTTTGGTTTTAAGGGCAGGGGGGCAAAACCGCTATTTGAATACACATGCAAGATTGTTGTCGATGCTACATGATCCGTTTGTTGTGGCCATGTCTAACAACTTAAGGCATGAAGAAGTTATAAAACTCAAAGATATGCTGGCAGACGATAACCGCTATCTGTCCCGGGAATTGCGCCAACTGGCCGGAGACGAAATTGTAGGTGCTCAAACAGGCTTAAAGAATGTTATGGATATGGTGCAGCAAGTAGCGCCAAGAGACAACCCTGTATTGCTTTTAGGGGAAACCGGAGTAGGAAAGGAAGTAATTGCAAATGCCATTCATTATGCTTCTCCACGTAAAAACGGACCCTTCATTAAAGTAAACAGCGGCGCCATCCCGGAAGGCCTGATAGACAGCGAACTCTTCGGGCATGAAAAAGGAGCTTTTACAGGTGCGGTTTCTAAAAAAAGAGGACGTTTTGAACGGGCGCATGGAGGAACAATATTTTTGGATGAAATCGGGGATCTTCCCATGCAGGCGCAGGTACGTTTACTAAGAGTGCTACAGCAAAAGGAAATGGAGCGTGTTGGCGGAACCGAAACAATAGCCGTGGATGTCAGGATAATTACCGCCACTCACCGCAACCTGGAACAATTAATGGTAAACAATAAATTCCGCGAGGACCTTTGGTACAGGCTGAATGTCTTTCCTATAATTATTCCTCCTTTGAGGCAGCGAAAATCAGATATTCCGCTACTTATTGAACATTTTTTGAAACGTAAATCAAGAGAGCTGAATTTTCGCAGTATTCCTCAGATTGTACCGGGCGCTGTTGAACGGATGATGGATTATCCCTGGAAGGGAAACGTGCGTGAACTTGAAAATGTGGTGGAAAGGGCTCTGATCCAATATAATGGCGGTTTGCTGAATTTTGATCATTTTGTTTTTCCACAGGTTGAGAATATATCAACCAATGATAATGAAGGCGGCAAAATACTCAGCCTGGACGAGATATGCACCCGTCATATTAAAACCGCGCTTGAAGCAACCCACGGCAGAATCAGCGGCCCGTATGGTGCAGCTAAGCTTCTTGGCGTACTTCCCAGTACCTTGAGAGGAAAAATGAACAAGCTGGGAATCATGTATGGACGAAAGAAATAAAGCAGCACAAATCCTGATCGATAAAAAGGGGCCTATAATTCAAGTATTCAAACCTTATAAGTCTTGTAGTAGGGCAAATTTATTGTCTATGAATTTTATTACCTGCTCCGGGGTGTAGTCCAGACATACAATCGGTTTTTTCTCAAGTTGCATGTTCCCGTTTACCAGTTTAACAGTAATATTACACAGCCAGTTTTTATTATCCCTTTTGTCAAAATCCGACCGGTAATGCTGACCCCTTGTTTCCGTTCTCATCAATGCCGCACGGCACATGGCTTCGACTACATCAATCATATTGTAATTTTCAATGGCTTCTTTCCATTCCGTATTAACCCGACTTTCGCATAAAAATAATAAGCGTTATTATCTTAAAGGTTTACAAAGTAAGGCACTACAACTAACCCCTAAAGTTTTTTCATGCGATAGTTTTTGTTATTATTAAATTTTTATA